>Ga0209933_1000418_pt1 | contig 81303 bp, 53 predicted proteins | sample ThiBiot_300_biof_FD_183944 | JGI IMG/M metagenome (GOLD analysis project Ga0209933, IMG submission 183944) | Wastewater bioreactor microbial communities from Cape Town, South Africa - Thiocy_cont_300_biof (SPAdes) | ecosystem: Engineered > Bioremediation > Thiocyanate > Unclassified | place... | reverse complement strand
GAATACCCGTGGCGAATTTGGTGCCCATTTTCAGGTACTTGTACGGCTGATCGAAAACGGTATTTGACGAAACGTTTACCGTCATTTTCTGTGACTTCGATCCACTTTTTGTGGTGATCAGTACCACGCCGTTAGCTGCCCGGGAGCCATACAGAGCGGCAGCACTGGGGCCTTTCAGGATAGAAATATTTTCGACATCTTCCGGGTTAATATCCGAAATAGCGTTTCCGTAGTCGACCCGGTTGTCGTTACCGATCTGGCTGACGTTATTTAAGGAGTTGGCAATCGGAACACCATCCACAACGAACAGGGGCTGGTTGTCGTTGTTGAGCGATTTGGCTCCCCGGATGATCATGCTGACCGATGAACCCGAAGGGCCTGTTGAGCTGATTTGTACACCCGGTACACGACCTGCCAGTGAGTTCAATACGTTTTCTTGCGCTATCCGGCTCAGGTCTTTACCCTGAACTTCGCCAACAGCATATCCCAGCGAACGGGCTTCGCGCTTGATACCTAATGCCGTTACGACTACTTCGCCGAGTACTTCGTTGTTTTCGACCAGGGATACGTCGATCACCGATTTATTGCCCACAGGTATTTCCTGGGTTTTATGCCCGATAAACGAGAAGACGAGTACAGCGTTGTCGCCATTGACCGTAATGGCGTATTTGCCCGACTGATCGGTAACGGTTCCCAACTGGGTACCTTTGATCAGGACATTGGCTCCGGCAACGGGCTGGCTGGTTGTTGCCAGAGTAACCGTTCCCGTAATGGTTTTGGCCGGTTTGCTTTTGGCCAGCGCGTGCATGCAGCATGCTCCTATCAGCAACGTGATGGTCAGAGAATGCCTCAGAATAAACTGAAAAGTAGAATGTGTGTTCATGCGTGTTCAGTTATGAGGGGTTCAATAAAATACATAGAAAAAAGTAGGATGACCAATTGCCAGCTCAGTCTGAACTAGTTGGCGCATCGGGTTCCGGGCTTGGGTTTTGTTGGGTTATGAGTTGATTAAAATAGGTTTCCAGTACGTCTGAATAGGCCTGTCGCGTCTGGTCGTCATGCAGACCAGCCAGGAATTCGTCCAGTTCGGCTCTCGACAGTTTATTGTTGAGTAGCTGTTTGATTAGATAGCGGCTGCCCTGATTAGCCATGGCCTTTCCGTTCGACAGTTTGTCAGTAGTACTTGGGAAAACGGCGAAAAGACTATCAGGGCGTCGTGTATTTTTTGGAAAAGAGAGTGGGGATGGCGGTGTACGCTGGCTGTCGGGACAACGTACGTGCCGTTTCTAAAGAAGAGCAAAGTCAATTCGTTCCCGAAGAAGCTGTTTGGCCTTTACGAGTTGATTTTTGACGGTATTTTTTGAAATGTTGAGTAGTTCAGCGATTTCCTGATACGATTTTCCATCTTCTACATTCATGCGCAAAATCAGCTTCCGTTTTTCAGAAAGTGCGCTCACAGCCGATTGAACCAGATTAAACTGGGCTTCCTGACTCTCTGGCAATTCGTCATGGGCTTCCTGCATCCGTTCCAGATAACGCTGTTTTAGAAACTGCGCTTTTTCAACCTGTTTCAGATAGTCGAACGCCTGGTTTCTCAGGCAGGTAAATAGATAGGAGTTGAAATTAAGGCTGGGGTTGATGGTCGATCGACGCTCCCAAATCTTAATAAATACATCATGAACCATGTTTTCTGCTTCTTCCTGATCTTTCAGGATCGACAGACAGAAACGGAGGGATGGGGTACGGTAATGTTTGTATAGTTTCGCAAAGGCTGCCTGATCACCAAGAACAACCTTGCTTAGAATAGATTCGATGGAGTAATGAAGAGCCATATGCAGAAAAGTAAGGTGGGTAATAGGCGACAAACCAGAAAAACGATTGCGATTGAATGGTCTGTAGAATTTTTATAACTTATTTAAGTTGAATTGCCGAATAAAATTTTGACAATATTCGCCAAAGGATTTGTCTATAAAAGTTTACAAATCCTTCATAATATCTTAATATACCCCATAGAAGCCAAATTATATTTGGGTTCTGCGCCACTATCGAGACAAATATAGAAGGGTGAATTTCAAAAGAATTTCGCACTTTGCGTAAAATAACCGTCAATTTGCGCAGGCTATTTTAATTTGGGCAGATAGCCTCTGGAAGTCTTTCTAGTGATGTTTCGGTAAGTAATCGTCAGGTTACGTGAAACGAAGAAATGTGAGTCATTGGGGTTGTCTGCGGGTGGGTTGGCATCAAATTTTTCGATGTGTTCTAGTAGCCTAATGCATCAGAATGCCCGTATAACTGATGTATGGTCCCCTGTTGGCCTTTAGTGATTGGCTTCTTCTTGCTTCACATGAACGTGTTTATCTCCTATCGGGCCTGGTTTTCGGTATGCGCCATGCTCATGGCCTGCTGGCTAGCCTACGCCTGTAGTTCGGGTGGGGGAGCAGCTCTTCAGGAAATGAACAGCCACTATCGGGACCAGGCTTTTGAACAGGAATACCACGAGGCCTATCCGTTGGTGGTGGATGGCAAGCCAATAGCCGTCCGTCGGGTTATGGTCGATTCCCAATCGACGGTTTGGCTAGCCTCAGCAGCCGGGGTGTTTTCAAAGAAAGCTTCAGAATCGTATTGGACGAATTTTCCATTTCCTACCGATCAGGGGCCAGCCTATTCACTAGCCGTCGATCAGCAGTCAACGGTTTGGCTAGGGATGTGGAACGGGCTTTTCCGCTATAGAAACCAGCAACTCGAACAGGTCGATGGTCCTAGAGGGCCAATTTCGGACCTTTGTTCGACTCCGGAAGGCATGTACGCGCTGGGGCCAATGGGGGTGTGGCTGATTAATAAGCAGGGCTGCCAGAAAAAGGCCTATTCGCTGCCCCGATCCATTCGGCGGGCAATGTCAGATAAGCAGGGAGGACTTTGGGTAGCTACTGATGTGGGGTTGTATCACGTTGGCGATACCCAAACCCGGATTTTTCAACGCCCTGACGAATTATTGAGTGCGTCTGTTCGAGGATTAGCCCTGGATCAACACAGGAACGTTTGGGTAGGGGGCCTGGGAGGTGTCACGGTTTTGGGGCAGGATAAACCAATGCAAACGGTGGAACCAAAGCAGGGTATCCCGTCGAGTTATGTGAACTGTGTGAGTCAGGCACCCGACGGGCGCATGTGGGTAGGTACGGATGTAGGCGTGGTCAGGTATAGTGCCGATGGTAGTCATTCGTTGCGGTTTACCCGACGGTGGCTGCTCGATGATCGGGTCGAGGATGTTGCTTTTGATGCGCAGGGAACGGCCTGGGTAGCCACGGCTGGCGGAGTAAGTGCCATTCGACGGCGGCCCATGACGTTGGCTCAGAAACAGGATTACTTCTACGATGTACTCATGAAACGCCATATTCGATTGCCCTGGATTGCTGGTCAATGCCGACTTAAACAACCGGGCGATACGAGTACCTGGGAACCGGACGACGACGATAATGATGGCGAGTATACCGGGAATTACCTGGCGATGGAAGCCTTTCGATACGCTGCTACGCATAACCCGGACGCGAAAGCCAAAGCAAAGAAAGCGTTTGATTTCCTGAAGCTTCTTCAGGAGGTGACAGGAACGGACGGCTTTTTTGCGCGTACAATTGTTCCGGCCAACTGGACGCGGGTAGATGATGGCAACCGGACCTACAACCCGCAGGAACAGGCCGACGAGCTGGTGAAAGAGCCTCGATTTAAACCAGTTGAGGTACGCTGGCGAAAATCGAAAGATGGAAACTGGCTCTGGAAAGGCGATACCAGCAGCGATGAGGTGTGTGGCCACATGATGGGCTATTATTTCTACTACGAACTAGTGGCCGACGAAGCCGAAAAGGCCGTGGTTCGTGCCCATGTGGCCCGGCTGGTCGATCACCTGATTGCCCACAATTTTACCCTGACGGACATCGATGGGAAACATACACGCTGGGGTGTCTGGTCGCCCGACATGCTCAACCGCAACCCCGACTGGGCACCGGATCGGGCACAAAATTCGATGGAATTACTGGCCTTTCTGAAACTGGCCTATTATATGACCGGGAAGTCGGTCTACGAGCAACACTACCGGAATCTGATCGATAAAGAAGGCTACCTGGACAATATGGCGCGTATCAAGGAGCAAAATCCGGCCTGGTTTATCTATTTTGATGTGATGCTGGCGGCTTATGTCTACCCCATTCTGGTTCGCTGCGAGCAGGACCCCAAACTTCGGGCGTTTTACGAAGCCCACATGGATCAGTGGCTTGAGCAACGGAAGGGCGATAAAAATCCACTCATCAATTTCCTGTACTGTTATGCCCGAAATAAATCGGTTGAGCTGGCATCGTCCGTAGAATTTTTGGTCGATACGCCACTCGATTTAGTAAACTGGACGGTCGATCATACGAAACGGGAGGATGTTCGGATCGTTCGAACTCCAGTGCTCGACGAATGGCAGGTGAGTGAGTTGCCACCAGCCAGCATTCGGACCGTTGTTCGTTGGGATAAAAATCCCTGGGCGGCTGTGAATGGTACGCCCGATATCGAACGGGAGCCTGTGTTCTGGCTGCTGCCGTACTGGATGGGCCGATACCTGAAAATGATTCAATAATCTGTTGAAAAACAAAAATGTATGTGCGTAGGACTAATTCGTAAACGTGTGGCAGGTGTGGTGTTGGGAGTATCGTTGGGGGTTCTGGCGAGCGCCCAGTCGGTGTATCAGGACAAACCATTTCTTCAGGATTACAGCATTAAGTATTATGTCGATAAGCCGGAGGCCAGTCTGACCGAGTTGGCCAGCGACCGAAATGGAGTGATTCAATTGCTCGCGTCCAACGGGCTCATGCATCCATCGGGGGGGCAATTTCTGGTGCCGGGTAAAGTGCTTCCCGATCAGACATATCGACCGATGAGTGATATGAAGCTGGCTGCCATCGGGGAATACGATCACCAGCTTGTTTACCTCGATAATCGGGCGGTGTTGAGCAATGCCTGGGCCGGGAAATTGTTTACCGAACATCAACTTCCCCAGGCCCGACTCTTTGCGGGTGGTGCCGATTTTGCATTTTTGGTTTCAGACGGGAAAGCACTGCATCTGGTCAAAGGCAAAGAGGTCCGCTGGAAAGGAACGATAGCTGATGATGAAGCCATCCAGATTCGGTATCAGCCTGGGGTCGATCTGTTCTGGATACTGGGTAAAAAAGCGCTTTACACCGTATCGGGCAAGTCGCCCAAACTGACTAAAGTGCTGGATGGGGCCAACTTCACCGCGTTCGATCTGGCGTCGAAAGGGGCTAAGATTGTGATCGGGACGACCGATGGTTATCTGGAAGTTGACGCGGTCGGGAAGAAACCTATAGGTACTGTTCATCGTAAACTGCCGGTAACGAATATTACGTCCGTTGCAGAAGTGAATGGGAAACTCTGGTTTGGGTCGGCTCAGGGCGCCTTTTCCCTGCGTCCAGATGGTAAGTTCGACTATTACAACGGTGAGCGCTGGTTACCCGGCAATCAGGTGACACAGATTACTGCCGGACCAGCCAACTCCGTTCTGATTCTGACGACGGCTGGCCTGGCTAAAATCGAATCAAAATGGATGACGCTCGCGGAAAAAGCGCAGTTCTATGATCGGCAGGTGCGGACCCGGCATATTCGGAATGGGTTCAATGCGTCGCTGGTTCATATGGAAAAAGGAAATCTGGAGAGTGGCTATATGGAAGATTCGGATAATGACGGCCTCTGGACCTCAATGTATCTGGGTGGAGAAATTTTCCGGTACGCTGTTACCAAAGATAAGGAAGCGCTACAGAACTGCCGGGAAGCGCTCGACGCTATGGAACGGTTGTATACGGTTACACCCGTTCCGGGTTTTCCGGCGCGTTCGTTTGAACGGGCAGGCTACATCGACAAACTGCATGATAAAGAGCGATGGCAGCATTCCCCTCAACCCGGCTGGGACTGGAAATCGACCACCAGCAGCGACGAAGTAATCGGACACATTTTCGCGTTCGGCGCCATGGCTGAACTGGTCGATGATAAGGACTTGAAAAGCCGGGCCATTACGCTGATCGATACGCTGATGAGCCATATTATTACACATGATATGTACCTGATCGATTTCGACGGAAAGCCAACCATGTGGGGGCGCTGGAACCCGGAATATGTGAATGCCTTTCCGATCAATGTGGGCGACCGAAAACTGAATTCGTCCAATATTGTAGCTATGCTGCAAACGGCTTATCACTTCACTCATAAAGAAAAGTACAAGAAGAAAGCGTTCGAGCTGATGCAGAAGCATGGCTACTTCGAGAACCTGATGCGACCCATGCGCATTATCGGTAAAGCTCCCGATAATGCCGATGAGCATAGCAAACATATGTCGGACGGCTGGAACCATTCCGATGATGAGATGTATTTCGTGGGCTACTGGGGACTGTACCGCTATGCGTTAAACGATACGTTACGAACCCATTTTAAGAAAGCGATCATTGATCACTGGGAAGTTGAACGGCCCGAAAAAGAAGGTGCCTGGAATATTTTCACGGCATTGACAGGGACGAAATCGTTCGATCTGCCCGAAGCAGTCTGGTATTTGCGGGAATTTCCGCTGGATCTTATCGACTGGGAAATTCAGAACAGCCATCGTAAAGATATCGAATTGCTGCCCGATAACTTTCGCAGACAAACCACCAAAGAAGTCCTGCCTCCCGACGAGCGACCCATTCAGCGGCATAATGGCAATATGTTCAGTATGGATCGACTGCGAGGCAATGGTACCTCCGAACATAGTGCGGGTGATATCTGGCTGCTGCCCTACTGGATGGGCCGCTACCTGGGGGTGATCAGTGCCCCTATGCGATAACGAACGAACGTGTGATTGAGTGATTGAGCGTTGAGCCGACTTCATGTAGTAACAATGAATCTATTAACCCTTCTTAAACAATCTGGAACGAGTTGGCTAGTCTGTGGAGCGCTCGTTCACTCATTCACGCTTTCGCTCGTTGTATCAGCTCAGCAACCGGTTTATCGGGATATACCCTATACGCAGGATTATAGCATTAAGTACTATACGGCTGACACGACACTTCGGCTAAGCCATACCTGCACCGATCGAAATGGAGTGACTCAGATTCTATCGGCCACTGGGTTGTTACACCCATTGGGGGGGCAGTTTCAATATCCTGGCAAACTGGTAGCCGACCAAACGTACCGACCCGTTACCGATCGCAAACTGTCGGCGTTGGGCCTTTATAACCAGCAATTGATTTACCTGGACAATACGGTCCTGTTTAGCAATGCCTGGGCTGGGAAACTTTATATTGAGCATGGATTACCTGCCGCACGGCTGTTTTGTGTAGGTTCTTATGAGGGAGGCCAGGCGTTTTCAGGAGCGATTTCGGATGGCGTTCGTATCCGGTTCTGGCAAAATGGCTTGCGCGTATGGGAAGGCCCGTTACCACAGGATTCTGTAATCAGTCTTCAATATGAAGCTGCTCAGCAACGCTATTGGGTTTTGGGAAAGCGTTCACTGAGTCTGCTGGACCCGAAAGCAGGTCGACTCCAGATGGTCGTTCAGCAACCGGGGCTAACCTGTTTTACCGTTTCCCAAAATAAGCTGTACATCGGCACTCACGATGGGTATCAGGTACTGGATGCCCGTTCGTTTGCACCCATTGGTGGAATGCAGAAGCGGTTGCCCTGGCCAGACCTGACCGCCCTATCGGTAGTACATGGGCAGTTGTGGTTTGGTTCGACTAAGGGAGCATTCATGCTGCGTCAGGATGGTACGTTCAATTACTATTATGGAGAACGCTGGCTACCGGGCAATATCGTGACGGCAATTGAAGAAGGGGCCGGAGAAACCGTTTGCATACTGACCGACAAGGGCCTGGGCGAAATTCATTTCGAGTCAATGACCCTGGAACAGAAAGCCTTGCGTTATGAACAACAGGTTCGCCAACGGCACATCCGATACGGCTTTAATTGTGATGTGACTACGATCCGGAATGGCGATCTGTCGACGGCACAGGTGGGGCAACGGGATAGCGACAACCTCTGGACATCGATGTATCTGGTTAGCCAGTTGTTTCGCTATAAAGTGACCGGAAGTAAGGAGGCGTTGCAAAACTGTCTGGAATCGTTCGAGGCTATGGAACGGCTGTTCAGCATTACCGGAATGGATGGTTTTTTCGCGCGGGGCTTCGAACGGCGGGGGTATCATAAATTTGAGGCCAAAGCCTGGGATGGTGGACTGACCAACGGCTGGAATCATGCCAGTGACCCTCAGTGGGATTGGCGCGGTACCACGAGTAGCGATCAGACTGTAGGCCAGCTGTTTTGCCTTACGCTGATGGCCGAACTGATGGATGGTGACGTGAAAAAACGGGCCATTTCGCTGATGGATGGGTTAATGACCAACATCATCCGCAACAATTGGTATCTGATCGATGTGGATGGTAAACCTACGCTTTGGGGCAAATGGCATCCCGACTATGTCAATTCGTTTCCGATTTCGGTGGGCGATCGGAAAATCATGTCGTCCAATATCATCGCCTTTTTACAGGCCGCGTATCATTTTACCAGAAAGCCCATCTACAAGCAGAAAGCCTATGAACTGATGCAGCAATATGGCTACCTGGACAACCTGATGCGGCCTATGAGCGAGATTGGCAAAGCTCCTCAGGGAGCGGGCGACTGGGCAAAGATGCTTTCGGAAGAATGGAATCACTCCGACGATGAAATGTATTTTCTGGCGTACTGGTGCCTGTATCCCTATGCCTTTACACCCGAACTGAAAGAGAAATACCGGCAGGCCATCAACGATCATTGGCAGGCAGAGCGCCCCGAAAAAGATGGCCTCTGGAATCTATGTTATGCCATGACGGGTGCAAAAACCTTCGACCTGCCCGAAACCGTCTGGTATTTACAGGAATTTCCGCTCGATATGATCGAATGGCCCATGCTGAATAGCCACCGGAAAGACATTGATTTGATACCCGCCAATTTCCGGGGCCAGACTACAAAAGAGATACTACCTCCCGACGAACGGCCCGAGCTGAAGCACAATCGCAACCTGTTCAAACTGGATCGGCCGGGGAAAGTTGTTTCTGAGTTGAGTGCCGGTGATTCCTTCCTGCTGCCTTACTGGATGGGCCGATACCTGGGGGTAATCAGCGCACCAACCATCAAATGACACGTATTTAGGCATTGGTGGAACCAAGTCTATTGTTTTTAGGAAGATGTAAGTAAAATCCTTTATTTAGGGTGTTTATTTCCACTACCTATGCGTCTTCTTTCCTGCCTTCTTGCCGTTTTGCTGGCAACCAATTCATCGGCTTTTGCACAATCTTATCCAGCCATTTTTTCAACAAAGACTAATAGTCCTGTTTGTGAAGGGCAGGTATTCCAAATTAATGCTGTCTATTCTGTTCCACCTTCTGGAACAACGGTAAGTTTTCGTTGGGTAGGTCCTAATAATTTCACAAGCAATGCTTATGGAGGAATAACAGTTCCAGCCTCATCAACGGCAGCAGGGACCTATTCGGTAACGATGACATTCGCTGGAACGAATCAAGGTAGTGCAACTGCATCAACAACGGTTAGCCTTGGTGGGCCATCTAAACCTATGGCGTTAGTCAAGGATGGGCAATATAATTCGTTTAGTCGGGTAATCTGCGGCCCAACGAGTTTGTCGTTACTGGCTTATCCAGATGAGTTGTATAGTAATAACAGTGCCAGTTATCGGTGGACGGGCCCTGATAATTTTGTGAGCAATGAGCAGAATCCCGTTGTTACTCAGGGGGGAGCGGGTTTGTATATTCTGGAAGCAACTTACCCCAATAATTGTGGAGTTGGTAGGGATACTGTACAGATTTATAATGCTGCCGTTTCGATTGGATCGTATGCAGTTGGGTCTACACAGTACGCGAATACTTTTTGTCAGGGAACATCCGCAGAACTACGAGCATCGATCTCTGCCATGTCTGGAACAACAGCTTCTTATCAATGGAGGGGGCCAAATGGATTTATAAGTGGAGGGCAGAGTTTGACATTGACAGATGTGTCGAAAGCTATGGAAGGTACCTATAGCGTAACGGCTACATTTTCGGGGGGCTGTTCCGGGTCGGCCGTTTCTTCGTAGTATATAACCATTTCGGAGCCTCTTGTTTGGTTTGGTTCATTTCAACTCAACTCGGATGGTACGCGCTCATCAAGTCAAAGTATTTGTCAGGGTAGTACTTTCGTTGTGGATGCCCTCTATATGGGGCCGAATAGTAGTGAAGTAGCCTTTCATTGGAAAGGGCCGAATGGTTTTGTTAGTAACACGAAAAGTAATACGCTCACGAATGCTTCACCTACTATGAGTGGGAGCTACAGTGTAACAACTGTAACTCCCGACGGATGTCGAGGAGTAGGGGGCGGAAGCGTAACCATTGGCTCTCCAACGGTATCAATAACGAGCGGTACGTTAGAGTCCAATCCCTTGAATAATTATACCGTATTCTGCACGGGGAGCGCCTTTCGTGTAGGAGCCTCTACAAATGGCTTGTCGTCTACCTATCGATGGGCTGGTCCCAATGGCTTTACCAGTACAGCGCAAAGCTTTACCTTGACGAATGCCGACCCGGCCATGACCGGAACGTATAGTGTAACGACAACCTATTCAGGAGTGTGTGTTGGTTCTGCAACAGCGAGCATCCCAATTCAGGTCACTAAACCAATAGTCAGCTTTTTTAGCCAGACACCTGGAGGCACTACAATAGGAAATGACTACTGTCCTGGTATGTCATTCTATCTAATTCCGCTTTTATCTAATCCGCCTACCGGTTTTCCCTCTAATCGATCAATCATTACTTATCAGTGGAGCGGACCGAATGGCTTTACGAGTTCAGTTAAGCAACCCTCTATACCAACCGCGAGCACTCTTGCATCGGGAGTTTACAGTCTGACGGTTACTGTTACAGGAGAATGTAGTGGTAGTTCAATAGTAGCTCAGAAAATAACTGTTGGGAGACCTACGAGCTATGTTTCATCTGTGCCGCTAACAGGTATAAGAACGCTTAATGATACATATTGTCCAGGAGCGACTGTGTACATACAAGCCAATAATACCCCGAGCAATGCCATTGCTTCATACCGATGGAAAGGGCCCAATGGGTTTACTAGCTCAGCACAAAGCTTAACCCTGACGAATGTCAATTCGGCTATGGCGGGGGTATATAGCTTGACAACAACGTATGAGGGACAATGCTCTGGAACAAGGGTAGATTTTGCTAACGTCATTGTCAAATCAACGAAAATTCCTATTGGTGTTTTCAGGATAAATGGAAGTGGGGGCGGAACTCCTCCGTTGTGTCTGGGGAACTATTACGTGTTAAAACCGAACGCTGCGGCATATTATTCGAATGACGTATTGACCCAGAATGCTTACGAATGGACTTTGCCTGATGGGAAAACCTCTACGGCATCTACGGTAACTATTGCCAGTGCGAGTCTGGAAAACGCTGGGCGCTATATTTTAAAAACGACCTACGGAGGAGTTTGCGAAGTTGCTACTGTCCATGATACAGCCGATATTATACTTGGAATACCTACGCCGAAAGTTTGGGCCAGTAACAGGTTTATCAGTATTGGACGATCAACAACGCTATATGCCGAAAAATGCATCGGCTCGACTATACAATGGTCGGATGGGCAAACCGGAAGTTCGATTATTGTAAGCCCAACTCAAACGACAACGTATACTGCTGTTTGTGTGGGTTATGAAGGATGTCTCAGCCCTGCTTCCGATCTACTGACCATTCGGGTAAGTAATCAACCAGAAGCCGACCTAAGTTTACGATTGGCTGTAAACAACCGAGTACCTGCTCTGGAACAACCAGTTACTGTGACTTTATCTGTCAGCAACAATAGTGATCAGGACGCGCATAATGTGCGTATCGAGAGCCAGTTACCGAACATGCTGACCGTTGTGGATGCAGGCGATATGCAAATGACGGGAACGATGTTGAGGACAACCATTGGGTACATACCTGCTAACAGCTCTGTGAACGTAACTTGTAAAGTAGCCGCTCTTTCGGCTGGCACTGCGTGGCTATCGGCTCAAATCATGGCATCAGATAACCCGGACCCTGATTCTTATCCAGCCAGTGGTACCAACGATGGGCAGGACGATATGGGTTGGCTCGATATACGAACAATAATCTCCGGAGGAGTCATTAGTAGCTCGCCAGAACTCAACCCAGCTTATTTGCCAACCCCCCAAACAACGGATGGTAATCTACCGGGTGAACTGGTAGATTTAAGTTTGAATGCATTTGTCGATAACCCGACTCCAGCCTTAAACGAAATCGTTACAGTTACCCTTCAGATTAGCAACTATGCCAATCGACGCTTGCTGAGCCCAGAGGTTACCTGCCAGTTGCCGGTTGGACTTGCATTTGTTAGTGGTACGAATATGATCGCTATCGGGCAGCAGGTGATCCTAACAGGAGGGCAGTATTATCGAATGTGGCCCCAGTCGTTCAGTTTTCAGGCTCGGGTAACGGGAACAATCAGTGAACCGGTAAAAGCCCGTATCAGTTATTGTGATTGGGACGATGCAGACTCTGATCCTACAAATGGATTTGAGACTGGAGAAGACGATACGGTTCAGGTTAACCTACGGGTACGATAGCCTACCTCTGAAAGGCCAAACCAAATAAATCATTTACTTTAATAGTCATAATAGAATTCCGGGAAGTAGTATAGATAGAGGGAAATTGTCCTCCCTTTTTCTTGTTATTGATTCAATGAGTGGTACTATCAGTCTTCGGGAGCGGCTTAAAAATGGCCAGAATGTATATGGAACCTGTATTACTTCTACAGGCCCTATGTGGCCTAAAGCGGTAAAACAGATTGGTCTTGATTTTGTGTTTATTGATACTGAACACATTCCGCTGGACAGGTCGGAACTGGCCCGGCTTTGCCAGCAGTTTCGGTCGTATGACATTACCCCCATTGTTCGCATTCCCAGTCCCGACCCTTATCTGGCCTGTCAGGCTATTGATGGTGGGGCCATTGGCATTGTGGCTCCCTATCTCGAATCGGTCGAACAGGTACAGACGCTGGTGGGTGCTACCAAATACCGTCCGTTGAAAGGTGAAAAACTGGCGGCTTATCTGAATGGCACCGAAACCCTGTCGCCCGAAATGGCTGCCTATATCGACGGGTACAATACCGACCATATGTGTATTGCCAATATCGAAAGCGTACCGGCAATGAATCGACTTGACGAGATGCTGTCAGTGCCGGGTCTGGATGCGGTATTCATTGGACCACACGATTTATCGGTAAGTCTGGAATTGCCAGAACAGTACGACCACCCTGATTTTGAGGCCGCTGTACGAACCATTATTCACAAAACCCGTCAGAAAGGGCTGTCTATCGGTATTCATTTCTCGCTGGAGCCCGAACGGCAAATCCAATGGATGGCGGAAGGAGCCAATATCGTTGTGCATAGCTTCGACATCGCCCTGTTTAGCCAGCGCCTGCGGCACGATATGGCCGTTATTAAAGAAGCCGCTGGGGATCTGGCAGGTGGAACAGTGTCCGATTCCTTACATATATGACCGATATGATGGGCCTGAAACAAATCCATCTGCTTGGGTGGCTAATCATTTCCAGTATTGCTTACGGACAAGCCCCCGAATTATCGGCGGATTCGATTTCCTATTATCGGAAGGCGTTGTCCAGAAAGCCTGCAATTCGTGTATCTGCGCATCGAGGCAATACCGGGCTTGCTCCCGAAAATACGCTGGCATCGTTTCGCATTGCGTTACAACGGCAGGTTGACTACATTGAAATCGACGTCCGGACAACCAAAGATGGACAACTTGTTATTCTGCATGATGGCAACCTCAACCGGACAACCAATGGTACAGGCCCTGCCGCCGAACGAACATTAGCCGACCTGAAGGAATTATCGGCTGGTAAAGGGGCGGGCGAATCATTTCAGGCCGAACGAATTCCTACGCTAGCGGAAGTATGCCAATTGGTGTCGGACTGGAACGCCCATCATCGCTCTCAAACCAACCTCTATGTCGATTGCAAAGCGGTGGCTGCGGAGCCGTTGGTTGCGATGCTAACTCAGTACGGTTTGCTGAACGATGCCGTCTTCTACGGCTCCGATACCTTTTTGCAATCGCTTCACAAGGTGGCTCCGAAGGCGAAATGTATGCCCTCGCTCCGAAAAAGCGACGAGTTGACGGCCAAAATCGCAGCCTTGCACCCGTATGCGTTCGATGTAAACGCAACTGAATTGACAAAAGACCTGGTCGATCAACTGCATATGCAGGGGCTGCGGGTATTCGTAGACTTGCTGGATGAAGGTAATCGACCAGAATACTATCAGAAAGCAGCGCAACTGGGCGTCGACGTGATTCAAACCGACCATATTCTGAACGTCTATCGGACCCTAGCCCGCCGAGCGACGAAATAACCTAAAACAACCTGGCTTGAGCGTTATGAAACACCTACTCTGCACCGCTTTTCTTGTCGCCATAACGGCATCGGGATGGGCACAGGTACACAAAGAGTATACCCCAACGGCCTATCCTGATCGGCTCATTCTGGGTTGGCAGGGCAATGCGGCCACGTCGCAGTCAGTCAACTGGCGTACCGATTCAACCGTTACGAATGCGGTCGGAGCCATTGCCGAATCTGATCCATCGCCCGATTTTGTCTCTAAAGCAGCCGTGATACAGGCCACAACCGACCGAATCGTACTCGATGGCAAAACGGTTCTCTACCACTCCGTTCATTTCACAAACCTGAAACCAGCTACAAAATATACGTACCGGGTGGGTGATGGGGTACACTGGAGCGAATGGTTTCAGTTTAAAACGGCTCAGAATCAGGTCGCCCCGTTTTCGTTTTTGTACTTTGGTGATGCCCAGAACGACATACGGTCACTTTGGTCGCGGGCCATTCGCGGAGCATATTCAATGCTGCCTGCTGTGAGCCTAATGATCCACGCGGGCGATCTGATCACAACCTCCAATGCCGACTGGCAATGGGCCGAATGGTTTGAAGCGGGGGGGTGGATCAATGGTATGGTGCCCACGTTAGCTACACCGGGCAATCATGAATATTTTAAAGATGAACAGGGTAACTACCGTGTATCCAGGCACTGGCGCCCGTCGTTTGTGTTGCCGGAAAATGGCCCCAAAGGGCTGGAAGAAACGGCTTATTTTTTCGATTATCAGGGCGTACGGTTTGTTTCATTAAATTCACAGGCGGCTTTGCTGGATTCGACTGTGATGACCACACAGGCGAACTGGCTTGTTCAGGTGTTGAGTAGCAATCCGAATCGCTGGACGATTGTGACCCATCACCACCCAATCTATTCGACGAAACAGGGCCGCGATAATGACGATTGGCGGAAAAAGATGGAACCGATTTATAAAAAGTACGGTGTCGATCTGGTCCTTCAGGGGCACGATCATACCTACGGACGAGGGTTGAATATGCCGTTGGGAAAGAGCCGGAAACATCCCGATGGGCCAATCTATGTTGTTTCGGTCAGTGGACCAAAAATGTATGATATTGGCCTGCAAAACTGGATGGATCGGGCTGCTTCGAATACACAGCTATACCAGACCATTTCGGTCGATGGGGCTAAATTGTCCTATCAGTCGTATACGGTGACCGGGGAGAAATACGATTCGTTCGACTTATTGAAAGACAATAAAGGAAAGAATACTTTGGTCGATCAGGCGCCGGTGCTGTCGCCCGAACGGCTCGAATTGCCCGCCGAATACCAAAAGCGGTACACACCTGCACAAATGGACGAGTATCGGAATCGGTTTCAGGAATACAAAGCCCGCAAGCAGGCGAAAAAAGAGTAAAACTCAGTTAACCAACCTACTATGCATACAACTACCTCCCAGTCGACGGCTGATCCGGCTATTGCCCAGCCTGCACCCGTCAAACGATTACTTTCGCTCGATACCCTGCGTGGATTCGATATGTTCTGGATTATGGGCGGTGAGGATGTATTTCACATACTGGCCAAAACAACGGGCTGGGCTTGGGCTGTGGTAATTGCTGAGCAGTTGCATCACCCAAGCTGGAATGGGTTTACAGCTTACGACCTGATCTTCCCGCTGTTTTTGTTCATGGCTGGCGTATCGACTCCTTTTTCGATTGGCAGCCGTCTGGAAAAAGGAGCGGACAAATCGGAGGTTGCCCGGAAAATTATTACCCGAGGATTGGTTCTGGTTTTGCTGGGGGTGATTTACAACAATGGCCTGTTTGTCAAAGCGTTTCAGGATACGCGTTTTCCAAGTGTACTGGGTCGAATCGGGCTGGCGGGTATGTTTGGGCAGTTGATTTATCTGTACGCCAGTACGCGTTTCCAATACATCTGGTTTGTTGGATTGCTGCTAGGGTATTGGGTATTGATGATGCTGGTGCCTGTGCCGGGCTGCGGAGCGGGTATTCTGACAATGGAGTGCAACCTGGCCAGCTTCATCGACCGACAGATTGTGCCGGGGCACTTGTATAAAACAATTCATGATCCAGAAGGCGTCTTTTCAACAATACCAGCCATTGGTAATGCGCTGCTGGGGATTTTTGCCGGGACTTTCCTACGGTCGCACGGTCGAACGGGGGGGCAGAAAGCGCTTCGGTTGCTGGCTATAGGCGCAGGCTTTGTTGTGCTGGCCTGGCTCTGGAATTTCATTTTTCCCATCAATAAAAATCTGTGGACTAGTTCGTTCGTTTGCGTTACGGGTGGTTTCAGTCTGATGCTGCTGGCTATCTTTTACTGGATCATCGACGTGAAAGGCCTGAAAGGATGGACGTTTTTCTTTACGGTTATCGGTATGAACTCCATCCTGATTTATCTGGCGGGTGAGTTTATCAGCTTCGATTATGCCGCCCGGTTCTTCTTTGATGGTTTGCTGAAACTGTCGTCATCCGAAGTAGTTCAGAAAGTGGGTATTGCCATCGGCGTGCTCGCGGTCAAATGGGCATTTCTGTATTTCATGTACAAGAAAAAGACATTCCTGCGGGTATAATAGGTTATATACCGGTTTTGTCTGGTAATAAAAAATAGTGGCAATTTTCTCTTTTAGGTTACTAATCAGCAAATTGTTATTATTTTGCCAGACGATGAAACGAGATGATTCTCTCTGGAAGGCAATTTTAGAAGATGTATTTGATGATTTTTTACGCTTCTTCTATCCGAAGGCAGAAGAACTGTTTCTTCTGAATAGAGGGTTTGACTACCTGGATAAGGAATTAGAACAGTTGTTTCCTCCCGAACAGGATAGCTATCAACCCCGGTATGTTGACAAGCTGGTAAAAGTATATACTCGTCAACACGACCAAGTTCAGGAACAGTGGATTTTAATCCATATAGAAGTACAGGGCTACAAAGATCCTAATTTCGCGGAACGAATGTTCCAGTATTATTGCCTTATTTACAGATGGTCATAGAGGGTATCAGCCTGCCTATTATGAACAGGATTGTTTAGGAACCCAGCTTCGCTATCAGTACAATGTCTATAAACTACTGGATCAAAGCGATGCTGCTTTATCGGGCAGTGCAAACCCTTTTGCCAAAGTATTATTAATCGGTAAGGCTGCTTTACTGGGCAAAAAGATGACTGAAGCGCAATTGCTGACCGTTAAAATAAATATTGCTAAGGAATTGTTAGCGAGCCAATTGTCTAAAGATAAGGTTCGTAGTTTGATGAACTTCCTTCGGTATTATGTACGTTTGGAAAACCAGGAGGCAGTCGATAAGTTTGAGCGGGCTGTTGAAGCTATAACACAACAAAATACCACAATGGGAATTGAGCAATTTTTGCTGGAACGTGCTAAAAAAGAGGGGATAGAGCAAGGAATAGAACAGGGGATGAGAGAAAAGAACCTGGCTTTTACCCAAATGCTTCTTCAGGAAACCTCGTTTACGGTAGAACAGATTGCCCGATTGGTTGGCGTACCGGTATCGTTTGTCGAAGAGGTCAAAAAGAAGAGCGTATAAGTTTAGGCTTTTTAGAGCCCACACTACTTCCGCAGTAGCCAAAGCTCGGTTACCTGCGAACCGCGTTCTCCTTCGCCACATGTCCATATAAAGGTCACGTTTCCATCGGCCAGTGCCGCCTTTGGAACGTCGAATTCATAGATTGGTTGCTCGCCCGTCTGGATAAAATCATGAATTAACGACCCGTCGTCGGTGGTAAGTTTCATCCGCGAGCGGAACCGACCTGTGTAGGCAATACGAAGCCGATACGAAGCCTTCGGGTCCAGATCAGCATAGGCAATTTTTAAGGGTTGATCATATAGCGTTTTCGCCTGTTTCATCCAGACGCGTGGCGTAATCTGGCCTTTGAAGCCCGTTGCTTTAATCTCATCGACCCACTCAACGCCTACCAGGCCAACGCCAAAACCGGTTCGTGGCGACCGCAGACTACCAGGATCGACGTCCCAGCGTTCGTCCGAAACGACCCGATGCCAGCTTTCCGGAGCACCCATATGATCGTAAAAGCCGCCGGGTCCTGGATCGGTCCGGTGAAGCATCGCCCTGAGTTTGGCTAAACGGGTGGCTTCATCGCTTATTTTTTCCAGTTTCTCCAGTTGCGACAGGAGCCAGGGCGAGTCGTTCAGTGGAATATCGATGTTGTCCAGGAAATTCCCTCGCCCCGACATGGCGCCATGCCGTTCGATGGTCAACTGAGCGCCGATACTTTTGAACAAAGAGTCTCCCAGTGCAAAACAGATCTGGCGATATTGAGGCAAAATGGGCTCTTTCCAGGCTTTTGCAAGAATGGTCTTTGTCTGGGCAATCGCCACCAGCGATCCCTCAGAGCCGATCGTTGTCAGCCTGTCGCGGGCCTGTTGCTCCAGATTAGTTTCGTACAGGAGTCGATGGCGCGTGTAGGCGTCATAATAGGCCCGGATGAGACCCATCTGAAACCGGGCGTTTTGACGCACCGATTGGGGAGCTGAGCTTTCCAGTGCCTGCCATTGCATCAACGTTCGCTCTACCGACTCATTGGTGAGTAAACTACCCCGCCAGTTTTGTTCCAGAGCGACCAGGCCCTGCGCTACGGATTCAGTATAGTCGGGGCCGATAAACAGACGGGCATAATCGCGGAGCGTTTCGATGACGGGCGCTTCAGGGTTCCAGTCCTGATCACTCCAGACGAATTTATTTACATCGTCGTTGGTGCCTTCCGAATAACTGATGCTGCCCATACCATACTCATCCAGCGCATTATGAATGGTCTTCTCATCGTGTGGGCGTGGGTTAATGCTCTCACGGCCCAACGTCATGGCCCAGGCCAGATCCCAGTGCGGTACAGGATACTGGCTACTGTAATTGTGCGTAATATCGGGGTAATGCCGAATTGGGATAGTGGGATTCAGTCGATTCCGGATTTCCTGAACGGGCATCTTGACCCAGGGGCCAAAAACGACCCCACCAAACCAGTTATAGCCGTGATTTACCTGTTTGAAGAACGCGTCGAACCATTGCTGAGTGGGCCGGAAGACCTGGGGTGATACCCAGATTTTAGCGTTCGGATGATACGTATGCAGTACCTGCGCTTCTTTTTCGAGCCAGGCAAAGAGCACATCAGGCTCCAGTTCACCCGGATCGCCACCCGGCACAAACACGGCATCGAGTTTGGGTACAGTTGCAAAGATTTCCCGTCGCTCGGCCAGTTCTTTTTTTATAGAATCAGGATGCGTATAATTCTGCCCCATATTCGGATACCACATCCAGACATCCAGCCCGTACTCGGCACAAATCCGCGATTGCTCCCGAATCATCTGGATCGCCGGTAACTTCATATGCCGACTGGTGAAATCGTCATCCGTGCGGGGCGGCATTATTTCGATGCTATTGGCTCCAAATAAGGCGAGTTCACGGATATACTGATCGAACTGCGCTACCGAAAAGGCATCATAGGCATTGGTTTTAGGGCGATACCCTAACTGATGCCCACGAATAGGGTATCGTGGACTGGTGGACAGGGTAATCGGTTCTGGTAAATCCACCTTTCCCGGACGCATAGTCAGCTTCCGCAACAGTTTCCCGACCCCGTAGAGCAACCCACGGGCGTCATGCCCTACGATGAGTACAGTGTTGGCCGATTCGACCGTCACTAGCGTAAAGCCTTCCTGTTGTGTGACTGGCATATTGCGTACCAGCGTCTGGAGGGGTTTGGGGAGTTTGTCCAGGTTGTTTTCCAGCGCAATTCCAATCAGGGGTTGAGCCGTAGCTGGGGTCGGAAAGCGGTCGGTTACGGGTAATTGAATACCTGATCGTTTCCTGATTTCCTGCTGAAGAACCTCAACCGTTCGGCGGAGGACTTTCTGATCCGTAACGGTATTGACAATTCGGGCTTTCGACAGATCGATTGGAGACGCCAGAGCCGTGGCCAGTACCAAACAAAAGCAAACGGAGGAAACGATTCGTTTGAGCATAGGAAGGGTAGGGTATATACCGACGCGCCGGTTGCTACAGCTTAATGAAAATCCGGCGTTGGTACAGGACGTAGGCTGGAATGAAATTGACACCGATGAAAAACAGGGCATAGAGTAAACTGGCCAGCTCCGGTTGAATACCTATACTGATTAACCCATTGACTACATGTTCGTTCAGTGAATAACTGCCGAATTTCATTCGGTAAAAAACCAGGGCAAAGATGTCGGCCAGTACGTACACCGTAATCGCATTGGCTCCGAAAATGATACCGGGTCGTGTGCCTTGCGTATAGCCCAGTACATCGACCAGGAAATAAACGGCTCCCAATAGCAACGCTGCAAAACCCGACGTCACCAGCACGAACGAACTCGTCCACAGGTTTTCGTTGACCGGGAAGGTTAAGCCCCAGAAATACCCGGCTGCTGCTGCGAATAGCCCCGCTGTCATCAAATAGGCCACTTTTTCGGTGGGGGAGATGGCCATGAGCATTACCCGGCCAGCCAGCATACCCGTTAGGGTGGTCACAATAGAGGGAAACGTGCTGAGGATACCTTCCGGGTCCCAGGTGCCCTGCCACATCCGGCCCGGAAGGTATTGTCGATCCAGCCAGGCCGCCAGATTCTGGCCCGGCTCCAACACAACATGGCCCACGTCAGGAGTTGGGATAAGGGTCATGGCCAGCCAGTAAGCGACCAGCGTAAGGACCCCAATCCAGACCTGTTGTTTCCAGGTAGTGTTCAGAAATAACGTTGTGCAAACCAGAAAGACGATGGCAATGCGGTGGAGAGTACCGGTCCAGCGTACATTCGAAAAGTCGAAATCGGGTAATAAATTCAGAAACATGCCCACGGCGAAAATCTTCAGCGAGCGAACGACAACTTTCCGGTAAAGTGTGCCTTTGGGGCTTCCCTCGGTCACGTGCCGGGTATACGCCAGTGTGATGGATACTCCCACAATAAACAGAAACGTGGGCGCAATTAAGTCGGTGAACGACAGTCCATTCCATCGGGTATGACGTAGCGTGAAATACACGAACTCCTCGGTGCCTGGAAAATTGGCAACAATCATGGCCGCAATGGTAAACCCACGTAAGGCATCCAGTGAAACGAGTCGATTTGGTGTCATCAGGTGGTCATTGTTGTCATTAAATAGTCATGAATTGGATATTCTGTAGTTGATATAAGCTTAGATTAGCAACGAGAAAATAAAATTCCTGAAGCCTAAGCTGAACGAATTGGCTGACTGATAGCGATTAATGTCTGCTTCACGACCATCAGCAACAATCAAATGGCCGTTTTATTAAAAAAGCCCCGTTCTTACAATGGTATCTTTATTACTGATTGACGTACTATAAAGGCTACTAAACCGGAAAATTTATGCGGAAGAGTTTCTACGCTACCCTCATTTGCCTATTTTTTGTAGGCCTAAATAGCTGCCAGCGCGTTAAATCCGATGGTGGGGAGTATGGCAAACAACTCGCTGTTTCCTGGGAGCTTGTCAGTAATTTCACCGACGTCAAGGATGGGTTTCTGGCTCGTTTTACGCTGACGAACAACAGTGATAACGACTTGACAGATGCCAACTGGGCTTTATTTTTCAACATGTCGCCCCGACCGATTCTGCCATCCAGGTCACCGCAGCCAGGGACCGTTCAGCATATCAACGGCGACTGGTATAAACTGGTGCCTACCAAAGGATTTAGCCTGAAGCCCGGTGCATCGGCCGAAATCCGGTATGAAGGTACCGAAGCGGTCACCAAAGTAACCGATGCACCAGTAGGACTCTATGTAGTTTTTTACGATAAGGAGGGCAAAGAAGAGTCGATCATACAGGTTGCCAATTATACCATTAAGCCGTTTACCCGTAAAGAGCAAGTACTACGTGGGCCAAACGATTTGTATCCTCCGGCTGGTCCGGCCATAACCTATCAGAACAACCTGGGGCTATCGGTGTTGCCAGCCGAAAAATTGCAGCCAATCATTCCATCTCCCGTCAAACTGACTACATCCCCAGGCACCTTAGCGTTCAATGCGTCATTGGCGATTTATGCGGATAAAGGTCTGGAAAACGAAGCTAGCTTATTAAGTAAACAGATAAAGGCATTAGTAGGTAAGGATGTTGCCGTAAGTAGCCAGTCTCCAGCTAATAAAGGCATCTTCCTGAAAATCGCACCCGTTCAGGTGAATGGCATAGCCAAAGAAGCCTACCAGTTGCGCATCGACGAAAAAGGAATTTCGATAACCGGAAGCGACGCTGCGGGTGTATTCTATGGAACGCAAAGTTTACTGGCGCTGCTACCGAATGAGGCTTACCAAAATCCTTCGGCCGATATTCCCTTAAAATACATGCAGATCGACGATGCCCCACGGTTTGCATTCCGGGGTATGCATCTGGATGTCAGCCGAAACTTCCAGACCAAAGAGACGATCCTTCGGATACTGGATTTGCTGGCCTTTTACAAAATCAACCACTTCTTATTCTATACGACCGAAGACGAGGGCTGGCGACTTGAAATTGATGGCTTACCCGAACTAACGCAGGTGGGCGCCCAGCGAGAGCATACGTCCGGGAAAGAAGCACCTGCACTGCACCCGGCTTATGGATCGGGACCCAAAGCATACGACAAGGATAAATATGGGAGTGGCTATTATACCAAAGCCGACTTTATCGAAATTCTGAAGTATGCCCATCAACGTCATATCAAGGTAATTCCCGAAGTGAATTTGCCCGGTCATGCGCGAGCGGCCATTAAAGCGATGGAAGCCCGCTACCAGCGATTCATGAAAGAAGGGAAAGAGAAAGAAGCAAATGAGTACCGCTTAATTGACCCCGACGATAAATCGGTCTATCTGTCGGCGCAGGGCTATACAGATAACGTGGTGAGTGTTGGGCGGGAGTCGACGTACCATTTTTACGAAAAAGTGGTGGAGGAAATCACGAAGATGTACAAAGAAGCTGGTCTGCCGATGGATGTGATGCACGCAGGGGGCGACGAAGTACCCGAAGGTGTCTGGACCAGGTCGCCGATGGCCGCTAAGCTACTGAGCGAGAACCCGACCATCAAAGACCCGAAGAATTTACAGGCGTATTTCTTTCGTAAACTTCGCGAGCGACTGGCTAAACGGAAGCTGGAAGTACATGGTTGGGAAGAAGTTGTGCTCACCAAATCGGCCAGTGGGAAGCTGGAGGTGAACCCTGAATTTGTGGGGAAAGGCGTGGTGCCCTACGTATGGAATAACCTGTTCGATCTGGATTTGGGCAATCGGCTGGCCAATGCTGGTTATCCGGTCGTGTTGTGTAATGTATCGAACTTCTACTTCGATATGTCGTACAACAACGATCCCCTGGAGCCCGGACTATATTGGGCCGGGTATGTCGATACGAAAGCTAACTGGGCCTTTGCTCCCTATGATATGTTTAAGACCACCTATAAAACATCGATGGGTAAGCCGCTCAATTTCGCAGGACTTGAACGGATGAAACCCGAAGCCCGAAAGAATATTCGGGGTATAGAATCTCAGCTTTGGAGCGAAACCGTGAAAGGCCGCGATATGGCCGAATACGATATACTGCCTAAATTGCTTGGATTTGCTGAAAGCGCCTGGGCTCCCGAGCGTATTTGGGAAACCATTGATAATCAACAGGCTCGCGAGCGGTCAATGGATGCGGGCTGGGCCATTTTTGCTAACACGCTGGCTCAGCGAGAGCTTCCCCGACTGGCCCGGTTGAATGGTGGCTATACCTATCGGGTGCCGCCACCGGGTGCATTGATCGAAAAGGGTATGCTGAAAGCGAATGTTGAGCTGCCGGGTTTAACGATTCGGTACACAACGGATGGTTCTGAACCTACAACACAATCGCCAGTGTATACGGGTCCGGTTGCCATTACAGGGGCCGCAAAAGTAAAAAGCTTCGATGTAACAGGGCGCTCCAGCCGATCGATAATGGTTAGCAATAAATAGATGATGCGATAAAATAGAACTCAGCTTAGCAGGATGATTAGAGATAGTATTGGTCATCGTAATAGCCTGGGTTCCCTACTAATCTGAACTAACAAAAATATTATTTACTATGACTATCGGGGTTGATTTAGGAGGGACGAACGTACGGGCGGGGCTAGTTGATGACGGTACAATTATCCGGCAACATAGCAAAGCCCTACAGCAAAAAGAATCCCTTTCGGCTACATTATCCCAACTGATTGAACTTATACGCCCATTGGTCAACCCCGCCGTTACCAGCATTGGCATCGGAGTTCCATCCGTCGTTGACATTGAGCAGGGTATCGTGTACGACGTCGCCAATATCCCATCGTGGAAGGAGGTAGCCCTGCGGGATATTCTTGAAAAAGAGTTCGATATGCCGGTATTTGTCAATAACGATGTGAACTGTTTTATTCTGGGCGAGCATCAGTTCGGACTGGCACAGGGGTATCGTTCAGCGGTGGGTATGGCGATCGGAACGGGGCTGGGTTCGGGAGTTATTATCGATAATCAGCTCTATACGGGCAGTAACTGTGGAGCGGGCGAGATTGGCTTGCTACCGTATCTGGATAAGAACATCGAGTCGTATGCGGCCGGTGACTTTTTCGAGTCTATTCATGGCACGACGGCGTTGGAGGCCAATCAGGAGGCCTTACTGGGTGGACAAAACGCCCTTAAGCTCTGGGGCGATTTTGGCACGCATTTCGGCAATGCTGTGAAAGTGATTCTGTACACCTTTGATCCAGAAGTAATTGTTCTGGGCGGTTCTATTGCCAAAGCGTATCCATTTTTCAAAACGACAATGCTGGAAAGCATGGCCAATTTTGCGTACCCCGTTACCCTCCGACGGCTCAAGATGTTTCAGTCGCAGAATGAAAATATTGCGCTGTTAGGAGCCGCTGCGCTGGTCCGGCAGTTGGTTTGATTGAGCAAATACGCCTTCAGATCATACAGTTTCGAATAGGTTGGCATACTACCTGAAAAAGACACGATGAAACGCAATACCCTGTTGGTGATCCTGGTGCTGGTCATCTTTTTCGTCATTTCCTTCCTTACCAACATTCTCGGGCCAATCATACCGGATCTGGTCGATAGTTTTCAGCTAAGTATTGGGTTGGCCGGGTTTCTGCCCTTTGCATTTTTTGTTGCCTATGGGGTGTCGATACCAGCGGGTATACTGGTTGAAACATACCGCGAAAAAACAATGTTGATCGGGGCGTTTCTGCTGGCGTTTCTGGGGTCGTTGCTGTTTGCGCTGGTTCCACAATTTTCGGTAGCACTGGGTTCGCTGTTTGCCATTGGTGTAGGCATGGCGGTGCTTCAGGTGGCCATCAATCCGCTGCTTCGCGTGGCTGGTGGCGAAGAGCATTTTGCGTTCAACTCGGTAATGGCGCAACTATTTTCGGGGGCGGCTTCCTTCCTGAGCCCGTTGTTGTACAGCTATTTCGTACAGACTATTCATAAGGGGGGGGATGGTTCGTTCTGGATTCAATGGCTTGATAAACTGGTACCGACGGGTGTGGAATGGGTATCGCTTTACTGGGTATTTGCCCTGACCACACTGCTCATGATTGGGGTTGTGGCACTAGTTAGGTTCCCGAAAGTGGAGCTGAAAGCCGATGAAAAAGTAGAAGTGGGAGGAACCCTCACGGCCTTGCTTCGGAACCGAACAGTACTGTTATACTTCGCCGGAATTTTTGCCTATGTGGGCACCGAGCAGGGTATTTCCAATTGGATTTCCAAATTCCTTCAATTGTATCATGGCGTTGATCCGGCAACCGCAGGGGCGCAGACTGTTGCTTATTTCTGGGGCCTGATGACGATTGGTTGTGTGCTGGGGCTGATTTTACTCAAAGTGGCCGACAGTCGGAATGTGTTGCGGTTATTTACGCTGGGGGCCATCCTTTCGTTATTGATTGGCCTGTTTGGCCCCAAAGAGTGGGCATTGATTGCTTTGCCGGGAACGGGCTTCTTTGCGTCGGTCATGTGGTCCATTATTTTTTCACTGGCGCTTAATTCCGTACCGGAGCATCATGGCACTTTTTCTGGTATCTTGTGTACAGGAATTGTGGGGGGCGCCCTGGTACCACTCATCATCGGTGGATTGGCCGAATGGGTGGGCCTACGCCTGGCCATGTTGGTTATGCTACTCACCCTGGGTTACATTTTTAGTATCGGTATCTGGGCAAAACCTCTGATCAATAATGCAACCATAAAGCGAAAGAGCGAAAGAGTGAAAGAGTGAAATGCTGTCGTAGGCCATTTTTCACTCTTTCATTCTTTCGCTCTTTCACTCTTTACCCATGCACAAGATCATTCTACTTATCGACTTTGCAGAGGATTACAGCCGAAGCCTGTTGAAAGGTGTATCGAAATATGCCCGGGAGCACGGCCCCTGGGTGTTTTGCCAGATGCCCCTGTTTCATCGCGAAACCCTGGGGGTAGATGGGATTCTGAACTGGGCAAAGGAGTGGGGAGCCGATGGCATCATTGGCCAGCTCTATAACGAAAGTAGCGTAGAAAAGATCGTTCAGGCGGGCATCCCGGTTATTGCGCAGGATTTTAAAGAGCGATTCACTGAAATTCCGAACATTACGGGTGCCCATCGGGCAACGGGCGCCATGGCTGCTGATTATTTCCTCCGCAAAGGGTTTCGGAATTTTGCGTACTATGGGTTTAAGCACATTGTCTGGTCACGCGAACGGGCCGAGGGATTCGATGAGCGAGTGTCGCGGGCGGGTTGTTCGGTGCAGTATTTTGAGCATGAAGAGTATAGCTCAAGCGACCTGTGGTATTATAAACCCAGTTCGCTGAGCAAGTGGCTGAAATCACTTCCGAAGCCCATCGCCATCTTGTGCTGCGATGATCGGATGGGGCAGCATATCACAGAAACCTGTCGGCATTCGCGTATTCGTATTCCCGAAGAGGTGGCCGTACTGGGCGTCGATAATGATGAAATGCTTTGCGAACTATCCGATCCGCCCCTGTCAAGCATTATGCAGGATGCCGAGAAAGGCGGGTATGATGCGGCTCATTTACTCGATAAACTGATTCGGAAAGAGATCACCACTTTTTACGACATCATCGTAGAGCCTACGCAGATCATTACGCGCCAGTCGACGGATATTTACTCGACTGCTGATGAATACATTGCGTTGTCGCTCAAATACATTCACCAGAATATCGACAAAAACTTACAGGTCGATGAGGTGGTGAAGCAGGTGCCCTTATCCCGGCGATCGCTGGAGATGCGCTTTCTTCAGGTCGTAGGCTACCCAATTTACAAATACATCCAGAATCTGCGTATCGAGAAATTCTCGAAAAAGTTACTGGAAACCGATCAGGCTGTTTTTGAAATAGCCATGGATCTGGGGCTTAACGACTCGAAGAATATTGCCCGTCAATTCAAGCAGGTCAAAGGCGTTACCCCGCTCGAATATCGCCATAAATACCTGGCAGGTAAATAATATGAAAAATCATTACTGGCTCTTTTGCCTGGTTTTGTTCGTTGGTTACCGGCTTCCCGAACAGGTAACGCCACCGGTTGACGGTCCACTATTCCCGGCTAAACTAGTTCAGTTTACGCCCTATACCAATAACCCCTTATTCAGTGGTACGGGGCAGGATACCTGGGACAAAAACATTCGCGAACGGGGATATATACTGCGTGAAGGGTCGACCTACCACCTGTGGTATACTGGTTATCGGGATGGTAAAAACCAGACGAAGTATTTAGGGTATGCAACCTCGACCGATGGATTCCACTGGACGCGTTATGCCGATAATCCAATCCATACGGATACCTGGGTAGAAGATATGTCGGTCGTTAAATCGGGGGATACCTATTACATGTTTGCCGAGGGGAAGGACGATGTGGCCCATTTGCTGACCTCGACCGACCGGATTCAGTGGCAGGAGCGTGGCCCACTTGATATTCGTTACACAACTGGCAAACCATTGAGCAAAGGCCCGTTTGGAACGCCTGCCATCTGGAAAGAGGGGAATACCTGGTATCTGTTTTACGAGCGAAACGATGAAGCTGTCTGGCTGGCAACCTCAAAAGATCTGGCGGTATGGACAAATGTGCAGGATGAGCCCGTACTAACGAAGGGGCCCGAATCCTACGATCAATACGCTGTGGCCATGAACCAGATTATCAAGTACAAAGGCCGATATTATGGTTATTACCATGCATCGGCTTATAAAGACTGGCACGAATGGTCGATAAATGTAGCCGTCTCAACCGATCTGATTCACTGGACAAAATACCCGCACAATCCGATCATCGGCAACAACTGTTCCAGCGGTATCCTGGTCCCTGATGGTGGAGCGTATCGGCTCTACACCATGCATCCTGATATGAAGGTTTTTTTGCCGAAAAAGTGATCAACGATGAGTCGACGTATTGTCACAAGCTTGTACGATGGTCTTAAATAAGGTGTTGGATACGTGGTTACCATAACCATCTCCCTGGATTTAGGGCCTTGGTTATGGTAACCACGTATCCAACATCTTTTGACGGCATTCTGGGCTATTGTTTTTTCAAGTCACTGAATTTGCCATACACAGATAGTGTATACTTCCCAACACCACTAGTGCCAATACCGGGCGTGACTACCAGTTTGTGCGTCCCTTTATTCACCTTCTCAATCAGATAGAGGTAGTTGTTGGCAGCCGTAACATAGTCCAACCGTGTTCCCTTTGAATCGAAGAGGTCCATATTACCGACAATATCCGGTGAACGCAGTGAGACATCAATGACCGAATTGTCTTCCGTCACATTCAGCGTGTAGGTGATCGATCCATTTTTGCCAACATAGCTGTCTGATTGGACAGCCGAGTCGAACAGGGTCTGTTTTAGATTTTGCACCTTCCCGAAAATTTCCAGGGTATACTTGCCTGTTGCGTCGCGAGTACCAGTTCCAACATAGATTCCGTATGTGCCCTTATTGAGCTTCGTCAGCATGGTGCGCGGTATACCGGCAGGTTGCGTCCCCGACGTATAGGCAACCTCAGCGCCAGCAGAGTTACTTAAATACAGCCACAAACTGGTGTTCGCTGAGACCACATTAATATCAACGGGAGCGTTATCTTCGGTTACCTCAAAAGTGTAATAATGATTTCGGGGCGAAAACGGAGGGCGATTGCTGATTCCTCCACCCCCACCTTCTGAACCAAAACTAACATCAGTCGACTGGACACGGCTAGATGGGCGCAGCGTAAAACCAGATGAAAGGCCGCTGCCTACCAGCCGGAAGGCCCCAACATCGTACCGTTGGCTGGTGTATACCATGACGCTATAGGTGCCAGCATTGACGATCTTGTCCAGTATCACCGTGCGGCCCGTGCCCCGGTCAAGGATGCGGGTGCCTTGTGGGTCATAGAGACTGACTCCAACATTAATATCGGAGGAGGTAAGCGTCAGTGAAACCGGCTGATTGTTCGAGGCTACATCAAATGAATAGAACTTATTGCGAGGAGTGTAGTCAGGGCCGCCACTGGTGCCGTCGGTAGTTGTCCAGCTTCCATTGATAACTCGGGTGGCTGGTGCAGTAGCTGTGATGGACACATCCTGGTACACAGCAGGCCATACCCCATCCGCGAGGGTCAGGCTTAAAACATAAGCGCCCGCAACGTCGGCAGTAAATCCGGCAGTGGCTGACTGCGCGTTGGTCAGTACGGCGGTGCTATTCGTCGGTTTCGTCTTAATAGCCCAAGCGTAAGCTAGCTTATCTCCATCAGGATCGATGGATTTGCTGGCATCGATAGTCGTTTGTTGCCCTGTTTCTACGGTCATGGAGGTTATTACGCTGATGACAGGTGGTTTTCCAGGAGTAGATACGTTAGGGCTGGGAGGTGGGTCGGCGCTTTTTGTGCAGCTTACTGAGGTAATACCTGGCAGAGCCAGCCATACCAGGAGTAGTACTGGCTTTTGAATCAGCCGGAAATGATTGACGGCTACGGACTTGATGGTGCTAATAAGGTTCATTGTAGTAGAGATGATTAGAAAAGAATCGGCAAGGGTAACCTGGGCCACAGATAGCACAGTGGTTTGGCTGGGGGACGAAGCCGCTGACTTTCAGGATGGATTTCGCTTATCGAGACGTTATCTTAAGGTACTTGATTGGCCAGGAAGGAACAGGAATTGAGGTGTAAATCGCTGAATACTCCCGGCTAGACCGCCGTCAGGCAACCGATGATGGTAAAAGCAACTGATTTCACTGGAATGAAGAATATGATTCAATTGCTTATCTGGATAGAAAATAGCCTATTCCAAGGCCAAAAGCTCTGTTTTTAACAGTAGGCTCGTTTACGGATATCGTTGGATTGGTATTGGACAGCCCGAAGCTGTAGAACACATTCAGCGTCAGGCCTGAAGGTAGGTCGTACCAGGCAGAAGCCCGAAGCCCGAAGTCGATTGGAGTAAAGGTGTCCGTTTGAGAATTACCTATTGTGGCATTCTCAGGTCCGACCTTTCCACTCAATGCATATCCAGAATACAGCCCACCACCAAGCAACAACTGTCCACTCGAAGTCGGAATTTTAAATAATAGATCAATCGGCACCTCAATGTAGTTGACGCTGAAGTTAATGCTAGCATTCGTATTGGGGTTTACCAGTTTGGTCCCTTTACTTGAATACAGTAGTTGGGGACGAAATCTTCCACTTTTGCCGATAGGCTTATCGACCATTATACCTGCCTGAAAACCAATAAAATTACTGGTAGAATAATAGTTAGGGTTAAAGGAAAATGATGCACTCTGAATACCGCCCCTGAATCCAAAACGCACACCCTGTGGTATGTCCGTCTGCCGTGCCTGCGAAACAGGGGAGGGGGCGTTTTGTTTGTAGGGCGCCGTTGTGGGCACTGGCGCTGGCTGAACGACCGTCGGTACGGGCTGTGTAGGTGTAGGTGCTGGCTGAGCTACTTTTGTAAACTGTTCTATTTCACCGTTAGTCCCATACTTTAGATAATTAAAATTGGTTTTCTGTACTCTAAAAATAGGGCCTTTGGGGTTGTTGAATCGCTTATAAACAATTTCTTTATCCGTTATTTCGATGACCAGCACTTCCAGTTGTGTGCCATCCCGCTGAACGAGTAAATCAGGCTTAGGCGTAGGGGCTAGCTTTGGGGGTGTAGGGCGTGTACGGGACTGCGCATGAACTGTTGTTAAGAAGGCAGTCAGCAAACAGGTTAACAAAAGGGGGAATATGTGCTTATGCATGATCGTATTTGAGTCGTCAAGTGGATGATATATATTTTTAGAGGTTCTGTAGACAGAACGATTTGTCTTCCTTCCAGGCCGGGTGTTACTTTTTTGTGAAAACTTTCGTAACGTCTGCTTTATAATTCATAGTTGCAGACTGGCTGAAGGCGGTATAGGTGAGCGTCAGATTGCCACCCGATAAGCTACCTGCTAGGTTCAGCAGATAAACTTGGGCCTGGCTGTTATCAGGAAATATCTGCGGTACACCAGTGGCAATACTTTTGTTATCAGCCTGAAAACCTGAACCACTAACTGTAGCGGTTGCGCTTCCATAAGGCATGAAATCGATTAACGTCAAGGTTTTTCCTGATTTACTGATTGTAAGTTTAAGACCGCTGCCGGTCTGACCATTGGTCATACTTTCGGCCCAGGTTCCCACATATTGGTCGAGTGGATCAGGTTCGTTCTTACTACAGGATGAGAGCAGCAGGATGAATGTGAATAGCACTAGCAGCGTGCGGATTGAAGTTGTGTGGAGTGTTTTCATTATTCGTAAATTGAAAATAAGAAGGTGTGAGCTTGAAAAATGGAAACCTATTTAACACCGGCCCATGCATTCATTTCACATGAGCCGGTAGCGCGGATGGTCTAGTTCGTTGCCATCGCATATCGATTATAAACGCTGCCCCGATTCTTCACTCGGACAATAAATGTACCTGTATAGCGGGGAGTCCAGCGAGCAATGCAGGTGTCAGAATTGTCATCATCTTTGGCAACCAGGTAGCCGTTGCTGTCGTAGATGTATAGATCCAGATCGGTATCGCCGTCGCCCTGTACTGCTACGGCGGCAGGCTCCATGCCATAGAAAGCAATTCTATACACATCTACCGAACCTGAATATACCCGTGAGGAAGCAGTCTGAACACCGCCAACAGCCCCGCGAGAAAGGGTTGGTTGTACCTTGCTGGCAAGAGCAAGCAGATGGGCATCCCCTTTTGCCATTTTCCTGGCATCGACCAGTAGTTTAGCCGGGTCGGTGGGGTTGGGCTTTTCAGTTTTGGTAGCGGTCGACGTTGTGGATGCAGGACTGGCTTTCGCATCAGCCGATATTGGTTTTATACCTAGTTTGTACATCATATCGGCGGCTGTAACCAGGCAGAGTGCGCAGTTATTCGCGTAGCCGTAACGGGCCAGATTAACGGCACTGGCGTAATCCTCTACTTTCTGGGTCTTCGGTGTAGATGGGGTTGACTCCTTGCTGTCGTTTTCCCGCTTGGTGTCGGGTTCATTTTGGGCAAATAATGGGCTAGTAAAAGCAGTAAACAATAGAGCGAAAATGGCTTGTTTTTTCATGGTATTTGGCAAATTATTTGGTTGTTACAAAAGGTTATTCCGAAGAGGAAGAGAAAAGTAACAGCCTGCCTGGATTTTTTTTGCCTTGTTTTTTTACGCTTTTCTCCATCAAAAACTAAAAGGGACTGCACTGCTGTACAATCCCTTTTAAAAGCTATAATGTAACAATACAGCAGACGAATTCAGGGCTTCACCAGGGCCTGCGCTTTAGTCAATACCAACTGAGCCAGGTCGGGTAACTTGTTTTTGGTTCCTGTTACGACAAACTCGCCCACTGACTCCGAGGCTCGGAATACCTTACATGTCACCGTCACATTCTCACCCTTCAGGGTGTACCGGCCACTGATTGTATAAGCGCCGGGATAATCTTTGGCGTCCATCGTTAGTACGGGTGCATCGCTTCCCCGCGTGGCTATGAGGTCATTTAGCGCACTTTCAACCTTGTTTTTCAGGTCAAGGACATCGTCGAATTGACTATCCTCCTGGAAACTTTTAACCAGCAGGATCGGCTTGGGCTCAGCGATATGAATTTCTGCTTTCACCGATTGGGTGACTTTGCCAATGTCGAAACTACCTTCTGTCGTTCGCCCCTGATGAGCAGTTGCTGAAGGACTAACCCTTCGGTAGAACGGCTGTTGAATGCCTCCCACACCTTTGGCCAGCAGGGGAACCTGCTCGACGGCATAGCTAAGCCACTTCTCTACATCCAGAAATTCACTGCCATCCTGGCGCAGCGCTGCACCTTTCATGCCCTGCAACAGGGCATAAGTGACTAACCCTTGTCCATATACGTTAGCCTCGTAACTTGACGCATCGGCAGCCGAACCCGCCAGCACGTAGAGGCCCATCCGCTCCTGTAATCGATCCAGGGCTCGAATCTGACTGCCGGGTACGTCGCGGGCTGCCAGGAGAAGTTTTTCCGCTCCTTTCCCTGCCGAACACACATCCAGAATCAGCACTTTTTTCTTGGCGGGTATTTTTTTGAGGTACTCAATCAGTTCCTGACTCGAGAGGGCATACTGCTGGCGAATGGCGGGGTCATTGAGGTAGCTAACATCGGCTGAGGTGGCTCCTGCCATAAGGAAATACAAATCGCCATCCTGGCCACCGTAATTGACAGCATGCCCCGAAACATGCAAGACGAAGATGTCTTCGGCTCGAGTTTGCTGGGCTTCTATCAGTGTTTTGACAACAGCGGCTTTGGAGGTTTGTGCAGGACCACCGGGTTTGGTCGTAAGTACCTGTACACTGACATTGGCTGAACTGAACAGTTCATTGGCGGCTAGCCTTAGCCCGTTGGCAATCTGTTCGGCATCGGAATGGGCAAAACGCAGGCCAATGGTGGAGGTTCCGACCACAACGGCCCGCAATCGTGGGGTTTTAGCAGGGGCAGGCGAGACGGCTTTCTCTGGTTCACCGCCACGGGTAGTAATGGTTGGCTGATAGGTGATTTCTACAGGCTGGCTGCGGAGCCATCCCTCACCATTTTTGGCCACCACCCGGATGACGTTAGGCGCATTGGTATAGAAATGATTGGAGAACGAGGTGAGTGACAACTCCAGGGAGAGGGTTTTCTGCTGGGTATCATCTTTGGGGTTTTTACGCAAATCCTCGACGATTTCCGCCCCGTTAATAAAAACGGCTACAGGTCCAATGCCATTAGTTCGGTTGGTGAGTTGAACCAGGAGTTTGTCGTTGCGTATAGAAAGCGTTACATCAGGGGGTAAGGAAACGTTCTCAAAGGCGGGTACCTGTCGCAGTGGTTCATTTCTGAATCCCATCAGAATGGGTAGTAGGCCGGGCTGGTAGTAGCGTTGTTTGAGTTGCTCAAGTTCGATGACTTTCCATGGCTTATTTTGATCGGATGGATGGTTGACCACGTAGTGCATGAGTTTCATGGCTCCCGGTGAGGCATCGAACAGGCCAGAAGGGGTAGTTACGACCCAATCGGTGGAGTCAACTGCAATGAGGGTAGCAAGTTCTTTACCACTATTAGTATCCCAGGCTTTTATCGTATTGTCAAATGAGCTTGAAAGTATTTTTTGTCCATTATGTAAGAAGCTGACTTGCGTAACCTTATTGGTATGTCCTTTGAATATTTTTTTTTCTTTTGTCTTAATATCCCACACAATAATCTGATTGTCATCAGAGCCTGAAACAATATACTGACCATCAGGCGAAAATCCGACCGAGTTGACGGTTCCGGTATGCCCTTCAAATGTATAAATTTTCTGCTTGCTGACTGCGTCCCATAATCGAACAGTCTTGTCCCATGAGCCAGAAACGATGTACTTGTTATCGGGTGAAAAAACCGCAGACTCAACGCTACCAGTATGCCCTATAAATGAGTGTAGTTGTTGGCCACTACGTATGTCCCATAACCGTATGGTCTGGTCCCATCCCGTTGAAATAGCATATAAACTATCCGATGAAAAGGTAATAGAATTGACCCTGCCTTTATGCCCTTTAAGCTCACGGATTAGTTTGGCGCTTACCAGATCCCATTGCTGCAAATAACCTCCAGATGTAACAATTCCCTCCCCCGAAAAAACATAACGATTGTCTGGAGAAAAACCAATAGTGCTGATACTGAAGTCACTGTTGCCTACTGAAAATCTATGAATTACTTTACCTGTCGTAGCATCGTGGAGCCTGAACGTGTTATTCCATGTTCTTTTGGATAAAATATACTTCTCATTAGGCGACAAAGCGACTCCAGTTATCCATCTTAGTTCATCATCAAATCCTAAACAGCGAAAATCCTGGCTATTGATAAAGCTCCATCGTTGCAGAGGTTCAAGATAAGAACATAATATAAAGTAGTCGCCATTAGGCGCTAAAGCAAAATGGGGCTTTTTTTCAGTTGGATTTTGATGAAAACGTTGGGTGACTAGACCTGTTTTAGTATCCCATAATTTTAAATCATTAGACGAGCCTGAAAGTATGTGGCTGCCATCTGGCGAAAAAGCAATCGAATACACATTACCCCAGAATTGGCGGATTCCTTGCCCACTAGTTACGTCCCATAACCGTATAGTCTGGTCGTGATTGCTTGAAGAGATTATATATTTACTATCTGAGGAAAAGGCAACGGAGTTTACGGAATATGTATGTCCCTTAAATTGGTGGATTTCACGGCCGCTATTTGTATCCCACAACCGTATAGTTTTATCGACAGAGCCTGAAAGAATCTGTTGGCCATCAGGTGAGAACATGACCGAGTTGATTCCGGCAGTATGCCCTTCAAACCGACGAATTTCTTTACCATCAGCTAAATTCCATAACCGTATCGTATTGTCGTCGTCGGTTCCGCAGTCTGAATTGCTACATCCTGCTCCCGAAAGGGCATACTGACCATCTGGCGATAAAGCAACAGAATTGATTTTGGATCGCCCTCCCCCATGGCCCATAAATTTACGGATTAGCTTGCCATTACTAACTTTCCACAAGCGTAATGAATTGTCCCAGGAGCCTGACAAGAGATAGTTTCCATCTTGGGAGAACGCTAACGATGAAACGTAACTCATAGGCCCACCTCCTAAATAGTCTCCTTTTTCAAGGTAACGATGGAGTTCTTTGCGAGTTCTTGCTTTGTCGTCTCTAAGCCGATGTATTTCTCGGCCGGTGGTTACATCCCAAAGGATGATGCTTTTATCCTTAAGGCTTCCGCCAGAAGCGATGTAGCGTCCATTAGGTGAGAACGCAACTGATTGTACATCATCTGTGTGGCCCTCAAATCGATGCAGTTCACGTCCTGTCTCAACTTCCCATAAACGTATCGTTTTATCGTTCGATCCCGATATCGCGTATTTCCCATTTGGCGAAAAAGCCACGGATGTAATACTGCCTGTATGCCCAACCGGCACAACTAATTCCGGATTTTGTGCATGGGTATAAAAACATAAAATCAGAAAGTAAAACAGGGTAATTGATATAAACCATTTCATCGTGTTCAGTTTTGGGAAGGAAGTCATGGGGGTTAATGCGCTCAAAAATTGGGCAATGGCATATTATTAGGGCTTCACCAGGCTCTGTGCTTTAGTCAATACCAACTGAGTCAGGTCGGGCAGTTTGCTTTTGGTTCCTGTTACTACAAATTCACCCACTGACTCCGAGGCTCGGAATACCTTACATGTCACCGTCACATTCTCACCCTTCAGGGTGTACCGGCCACTGATTGTATAAGCGCCGGGATAATCTTTGGCGTCCATCGTTAGTACGGGTGCATCGCTTCCCCGCGTGGCTATGAGGTCATTTAGCGCACTTTCAACCTTGTTTTTCAGGTCAAGGACATCGTCGAATTGACTATCCTCCTGGAAACTTTTAACCAGCAGGATCGGCTTGGGCTCAGCGATATGAATTTCTGCTTTCACCGATTGGGTGACTTTGCCAATGTCGAAACTACCTTCTGTCGTTCGCCCCTGATGAGCAGTTGCTGAAGGACTAACCCTTCGGTAGAACGGCTGTTGAATGCCTCCCACACCTTTGGCCAGCAGGGGAACCTGCTCGACGGCATAGCTAAGCCACTTCTCTACATCCAGAAATTCACTGCCATCCTGGCGCAGCGCTGCACCTTTCATGCCCTGCAACAGGGCATAAGTGACTAACCCTTGTCCATATACGTTAGCCTCGTAACTTGACGCATCGGCAGCCGAACCCGCCAGCACGTAGAGGCCCATCCGCTCCTGTAATCGATCCAGGGCTCGAATCTGACTGCCGGGTACGTCGCGGGCTGCCAGGAGAAGTTTTTCCGCTCCTTTCCCTGCCGAACACACATCCAGAATCAGCACTTTTTTCTTGGCGGGTATTTTTTTGAGGTACTCAATCAGTTCCTGACTCGAGAGGGCATACTGCTGGCGAATGGCGGGGTCATTGAGGTAGCTAACATCGGCTGAGGTGGCTCCTGCCATAAGGAAATACAAATCGCCATCCTGGCCACCGTAATTGACAGCATGCCCCGAAACATGCAAGACGAAGATGTCTTCGGCTCGAGTTTGCTGGGCTTCTATCAGTGTTTTGACAACAGCGGCTTTGGAGGTTTGTGCAGGACCACCGGGTTTGGTCGTAAGTACCTGTACACTGACATTGGCTGAACTGAACAGTTCATTGGCGGCTAGCCTTAGCCCGTTGGCAATCTGTTCGGCATCGGAATGGGCAAAACGCAGGCCAATGGTGGAGGTTCCGACCACAACGGCCCGCAATCGTGGGGTTTTAGCAGGGGCAGGCGAGACGGCTTTCTCTGGTTCACCGCCACGGGTAGTAATGGTTGGCTGATAGGTGATTTCTACAGGCTGGCTGCGGAGCCATCCCTCACCATTTTTGGCCACCACCCGGATGACGTTAGGCGCATTGGTATAGAAATGATTGGAGAACGAGGTGAGTGACAACTCCAGGGAGAGGGTTTTCTGCTGGGTATCATCTTTGGGGTTTTTACGCAAATCCTCGACGATTTCCGCCCCGTTAATAAAAACGGCTACAGGTCCAATGCCATTAGTTCGGTTGGTGAGTTGAACCAGGAGTTTGTCGTTGCGTATAGAAAGCGTTACATCAGGGGGTAAGGAAACGTTCTCAAAGGCGGGTACCTGTCGCAGTGGTTCATTTCTGAATCCCATCAGAATGGGTAGTAGGCCGGGCTGGTAGTAGCGTTGTTTGAGTTGCTCAAGTTCGATGACTTTCCATGGCTTATTTTGATCGGATGGATGGTTGACCACGTAGTGCATGAGTTTCATGGCTCCCGGTGAGGCATCGAACAGGCCAGAAGGGGTAGTTACGACCCAATCAGTAGAGTCAACGGTGATAAGTGTAGCAAGTTCCTCTCCAGTGACGGTGTTCCAGAGTTTGGTGGTGGTGTCTCCAGACCTCGACAGGGCATAGCGGCCATCGGGCGAGAAAGACACCGAAGAAATAAAATTTGTATGCCCAATGAACTGGCGAATCTCCCGCCCACTGCTTACTTCCCACAACCGAACCGTGTTATCCATAGCCCCTGACAGTGCGTAACGGCCATCGGGTGAGAAAGCCACGGAATTAACAACGCTCAAATGCCCTCTAAACTGGCGAAGCTCTCGTCCACTACTGACATCCCATAACCGTAGGGTGTTGTCCCCAGACCCTGATAGAACATAGTGACCATCGGGTGAGAAAGCCACGGAATTAACATTACTTGTATGCCCTCTAAACTGGCGTAGTTCTTGACCACTGCTCGTTTCCCACAACCTAACCGTATTATCGCTAGACCCCGACAGGGCATAATGGCCATTGGGTGAGAAAGCCACGGAGCGAACCCCGAACGTATGTCCTTTAAACTGGCGTAGTTCTTGACCACTGCTCACCTCCCATAGCCGAACCGTTTTGTCATCGTCGTATGACCCTGACAGAACATAGCGACTGTCGGGTGAAAATGCTACTGAACTAACACCGCTCGTATGTCCTTTAAGCTGGTGTAGTTCTTGACCACTGCTCACCTCCCATAGCCGAACCGTTTTGTCCATAGCTCCCGATAGGGCATAGCGGCCATTGGGTGAGAAAGCCACGGAGCGAACCCCGAACGTATGTCCTTTAAACTGGCGTAGTTCTTGACCACTGCTCACCTCCCACAGCCGAACCGTGTTATCCTTCATGTCCTCAAATCCCGACAGAATATAGCGGCCATCGGGCGAGAATACAACCGATTCACCATGGCTCGTATGGCCTTTAAACTGGCGTACTTCCCGTCCACTACTCACCTCCCACAACCGAACCGTATTGTCTTGAGTGTCCTCGGCCCCCGACAGAGCATAGTGACCGTTGAGTGAGAAAGCCACCGAAGAAACAAAGCCCGTATGTCCTTTAAACTGGCGAAGCTCCTGTCCATTAGTCACCTCCCACAACCGAACCGTGTTGTCCCAAGACCCCGATAAGGCATAATGACCATCGGGCGAGAAAGCCACTGAAGAAACAAAACTCGTATGTCCTTTAAACTGGCGAAGCTCCTGTCCATTAGCCACTTCCCACAACCGAACCGTATTGTCCCCGGATCCTGACAGGGCATAGCGGCCATCGGGCGAGAAAGCTACAGAGTAAACCGCACTCGTATGCCCTAGAAACTGGCTTAGCTCTCGCCCACTGTTCACCTCCCACAGCCGAAGCGTGTTATCATTTGACCCCGAGAGGGCATAGCGGCCGTCGGGCGAGAAAGCCACGGAACGAACACCACTTGTATGCCCAATGAACTGGCGAATCTCCCGCCCACTGCTCACCTCCCACAACCGAACCGTGTTATCTCCACCCGATAGAACATAGCGACCATCCGGCGAGAAAGCTACCGATAGAACAGCACTCATGTGCCCCTCAAGCCGGTGTAGTTCTTTCCCACTACTGATCTCCCATAATCGAAGCATTTTGTCCCCCGACCCTGACAAGGCATAACGGCCATCGGGTGAGAAAGCCACGGAGAAAACCGCACTCGTATGCCCAATGAATTGGCGAAGCTCCCGCCCACTACTCACCTCCCACAACCGAAGCGTGTTGTCCATAGATCCCGAGAGGGCATAGCGGCCATCGGGTGAGAAAGCCACTGATTCAACAGGACTCGCATGCCCAATTGGTACGATTAATTCGGGTTTCTGTGCGTGGACGAAGGGGAATTGAAGTAGAAACAAAAAAACTATGGCAATCAGTAAACGACTCATAACGGCTAGTGTGCGGTTTGAAGGTTGGCCATCAGGCTGGTATCGGTATAATTGGTCAGTAGCTTGCTGGAAAACACTTCGGCATAGCTGGCGGCATCTGGGTCGTTACGATGGTGCTGCTGGTAACGGTTTTGGATCGATTCCTGTAAGCGAGCCATAGCGTATTCGGCCAGCGCCTGCTCATCGGATTTCGTCACTAAAAAGAGAAGCGGGCTGTCAACTTGCCGAACCTGATGCCGGAACCGCCGGGCTAAGGACTGTGTATAAGCGCTGATATTGAACTTACATTGCCGAAGTTTGTCGGTCAATACGCGGGTACGCTGGTTAAGTTGCGTCTCTTTATCGTTCAGGGCCATTTTTTTCAGAGGGATGTCGATAATGTCCAGCAGGCTATAGTCGGCTTCATCCTCCCGGATTTCGTCAGCGTCGGCTATCGCCTGACTCACGTCGGCTGTTAGCTGTTGGGTTTGGCGGCAGATATATAACATTTCCTGCTTTATCGACTGAGTAGTGCCATCATAGGCTTCAATCGCCAGAATATGGTCGTCAAGCTGTTTCAATTGATTGGTCAACGTGGCAATTTGTTCGGGATGTTCTGTACTGGGCAATGTGAGCTGGTTATCTAAGGCAGTAAAGGGGACCAGCGAACTAACAAAGGCAATATCGTTCTCAAATTGATCAATGGTTCGGTCAATGTGACTTTTTAGCGAATCCGTCGGATTAATATATTGGCAACTGGCTAGCGAACATACAAGCAGCATTGTGCTCAGTAAATGTAAAAATAGAGATCGAATCATGGCTAAAGTTAAGCTATATAAAAAGCTGGAAAATCAGAAAAGCTCTTGAAAAACCTGGCTCCAGTTGTATGGAGCCAGGTAGAAACTGAACGGTATGGATGAAACCGGAAAGCCCTTTTGGCCTGAGGTTGTTACATTTGGTTATTCCCGTGGGATCAAGAAATGTAACAGGCTTATCAAAAAAAAACGATAATTTATGATGAGACACTCCTTATTGCTCTATGTAGTGGTGGCATATAGCTTACTCTCTCTCGAATTTTCATCGCCAAAACCAGCTGATAGAACGACTGCATTACGGCGAGTGTATGCTCGTCTGCTTCGGACAATTGGAAATCCCGTTGATGCGCCAACTTTACGTGTGTTGCCCTACACGATCGGTAAGCCGACTGGGCAGTTGGTGTACCAGGCCGATCCGGCTCAGATCGAAATCGGGGAGGATGTGCTGGATCTCTGTGCAACCTTTGGAGATAGTGCCGAGGCCGCTTTAGCCTGTTTACTCGGGCATGAACTGGCTCATTTTCAGTACCGCCATCGAAGTAAACAAGGGTTCTTTTCGCCTATTATTGGCAAAAATGGCTCTGCTGCTGATGCTTCAGAAAATCTAGAAGCTATCGCTGATCGCTCGGGTGTATTTACGGCTTATCTGGCAGGCTACGATGCCTTTGGTATAGCTCCAATAATTTATAAAGCCTTCTATGATAAATTTAAGAAACCTGATCAGTTGCCAGGCTATCCGACCAAAAACCAGCGACTCCAGATGGTGACCGATACGACTATTCGTGTGCAGGAACTAGCCCAACTTTTCGAAATCGGTGAAATTCGGTATCTCCTGCATGACTTCGACGGAGCCAGCCGCGATTTCGATGCGTTGGTTAGCCGCTATCCAAGCGCCACTACTGTCAACAACCTGGGGGCCATAAAACTCAATCAAGCTTTGGGACGTATGGAGTTAGCCCGTGATAACCAAAGATTGCGGTACAAATTTCCGGTTGAGTTCGATAGCGATAATCGATTGTTAGCATCAGGACGTCGGGATGGTACTTCCTATCAACAATTGCTGATTGAGGCCCAAAAGCTATTTACCAACGCCTTGCTCAAACAACCCACGCATCAGGCGTCTGCCCTGAATCTAGCTATTACGGAATACTTACTCGATAATTCAGAACAGGCACGTCAAACCTTGCTTCGCTATTTCTCCCCATTATCGGCTAATGCTCAGCTTATGATGGGAATCATTCAGGCCGATCTGGGCCGGATCAACGAGGCCCGAAAGGCCTTCAAACTGGCGGTAGCAAACAAGGCATTTCGGGCTGTCGATAATGAAACGTACTTCGAGGAAGGCCAGAAACCAGGCTGGCAGCAGTGGTTTAATCAGATGATGGCCCGATACCAACTCAAAGAGGGAGCTTCGGTATCCCTTCCTGCCTGGCCCGACAAGGCGTTGTTAGCCAAGTATCCTCCTGTACTGGTACTACCAGGTGATGTAAAGGTCGTACATAGTGGCTCACTGACGAGCTACCAATTGCGCATCACCAGCGAACCAACCACGAACGAAACGAAAAATGTACGGTATCGGGTAGTGAAAAGCAGGCAACTATCCCTGCAAGGCTTGGATAGCCGTAAGTTACCCAGCCAGTACGGCTCTCCAGCCACAATCATTGCCGGAACACGGGGGACTGTTTTCTATGGGTATCGAAAAGCTAAACAATGGTTGTTTCTTGAATACCTAGATAATCAATTAATTAGTTGGACAGCCGCCGAGCCTATTTAGCAGGTACTAATGGTTTACGAACTCCGAATGTTTCTTTGTCAAGTTGATAGGTTTGACCCTGGGGTGTTTTGAGTAGATAACCCCCTTGCATTCGGTCGGTTAAAGACCATTGTTGGGCATCTTTTGGCAGATCGGGCAGGTAAATGTGCAGGCTGTCGTCACTGCTCTGATACTCACCCCCAGCTGGGCCCTGGCTACTGAATTTGACCGGAAATGTCGTTTGTTTGACCGAACTATCTCCTGCCATCCCCAAGCCACGCTGGGTATAGGTTATCGTCAGGGCCATCGTTTGCGGTTGTGGGTCATAAAGAGCCAACCAGGCCAGGCCGACCACCAGCAGGATAATAGCTGCCGCCCGAACCCAGGTTTGTTGCCAGAAGGGTATGACTCGACCGGGTTCTTTTTTGCTGGTATCCGTCAGACCCGATTGGCTTGCCATGAATTTGGCAATTAGCTCATTGTCTTCGGCCTGGTGTTGCTCTTCAAGCTGGCTGTTGAGGGCCTTTTGAACCAGCACGTCGTTCCGAAACGTAGGATCATCGGCCAATTTTTGACGTACGAGCTCCAGGGCAGGCTCGTCAAGTTTTCCGGCCAGATATGCCTCAATAAAAATCCATTTGTTGTCGTCCGTAATCATCGGGGAAGAGGGGTGGTGTTAAGTTTTTTGTCCAGGCATTTGCGTAGCATTTTATTCGTCTCCGTAAGCCGTACACTAGCAGTATGGGCATCCTTGTAGCCAGTCCACCCGGCAATTTGCGCCATACTCAGTTTTTCGTAGCTACTCAGAATTTGTTCTTCGCTCAGTGGTCCTTCTTCATATCCTGTCCAAAAGGTGTTTACTAACCGTATCAGCAACTGTCGGGGCTGCTGTAGCTGTGCAAGACAGTCGCCTATAGCACGTTTAGCCTTATCGAATTCAATGCGTTTGGGAACACCAGGGCTAGGGGTCTCCGGAGTCAATGGTAGGGTTACAACAACCGTTTCGGGTTCGTCGTTGGCAGCCATTGGATAGTCGAAGGTCCCGATCTCATCATCTCCGGCTGATATATAGATTGTTTCGAGCCACTGCCACGGATTTCTTTGGTTTTTCTCTAACTGCTTCAATGCCTTTTTTCGGGCAATTCCTTTCACCAACGTTGACATTAGAGCCAGAACGGGCTTTCTGTTATTGATCATCTCAAAGAAAGTACTGAAGCTCTCGTTCAACACATCTTCAGCTATGTCTGTGGTTCGGAAGGTGAAATTCTTCAAAAAATGGCGAACAGTATCCTGGTTTTCAGCCAAGATGGTGCTCATGGCTTTGGCCTGCTGGGAGGGAGTTCCGTTTACTGCCAACCAGATATGCTGTTGTTCCCGAGTTAGTCGCTCAATAAAGGCCGTTTGTCTGAGTCGTTGTTTGGTGGCAACTCGCCGGATGTGTAGAGCTGCGGCCAGCGTCCGTTGCGTAATTTCATCAATAGCCTGTTGAGGAAGTGGGTCTGATTTTCTAGCTGAAGTCAGTAGGCTGGCAACAACGGGGAGTACCTGCGATATATAAAGATTGTTTTCCTCGGGAGTATTTGTAGCCATGGTGGAGGATCGAGTGGAGCACAAAGTAACGGAAAAATTCGCCACGCTACACTCCCGTAACGTGGCGACTGGTTTGCTGCTACTCATCTACCCCAGGAGGGCGGGTTGGCTTTTGGGGTGGATCATCATCGGCAACAGTTGTGCGGACAGTGGGCTGTGTTTTCAGCGGTACGGGCTCAACCGTAACTGATTCACAGCTACTCATCGCCAGCATCATCACCAAGCCGAACATGCCCAACCTGACCATAGCCGTAGCTTTGGGTTGTTTTTGCATATCGTTCACCCGTTTGCGGGGTATTTATGGTTGATGAAAACCGGCTCCGGGACGTCCGCATCAAAGCTTTCGAAGCAGGGTTTCAGAAGTGTATGCCCTGGCAGAGAAAAAAATCACAGCCTGCTCGAAAAAAATGTTACTTTCCCCGGCTATTGCGGAATATGAGTGTGAAAGCCTGATCCGCTCCTGCATGACTAGCCAAGACCTAACCTTGTACGAAGACCTCTGCTCCGAGGAACCACGCCGACTTGAAGCCGCTACCCGCCTGCTGACTCGTCGGGTAAAAACCATAGCTCTACGCATTGTGATGGGTAATAGTGGAGCCCGTTCTGATGTTGATGACCTTGTTCAGGATACGGTACTGGCCGTGTGGCAGCAGATGAAATCGGGACGTTATGAGGTTCGGCATGATACGCCATTAGATGCCTATCTGACCGCCGTAGTGCGGAACAAATGGTTAAAAACCCTGCATAAACGCTCTACGATAGCATTAACGGATCTTAGCGAATCAATTGCCGATGAGGTGCCTCCTGAACATTATCGGCTTTCAAGTCTAGAAGAAACGTTTGCCCAACTAGGTCAGGCGTGTCAGCAGTTGCTTCGCCTGTTTTATTGGGAAGGGTATACGCTGGATGAGATTGCCAGGCGGATCGGTATCTCTATGGATGCTGCCAAAATGCGAAAGTTCCGCTGCATGTTGCGGCTTGAGGAAATACTAAGAACGAAAAAACAATAACCTGTTATGCGACCAACCGATCAACTACAGCAATGGGAATGGATTGAAGCCTATTACCAGAATAAATTATCGACCGATGAACGACTTGTTTTTGAACAGGAACTGGCTACGGATGCTCAATTCCGCCAGACGGCTTTACGACTACAAACAGCAGACCGGGCGCTAAGAGACCTAAGTTTGGACTATACAGTTCGTAAAGCCATTCGGCAGGAGCTGGCTCAGGGACGGCTATTCCGCCGATTGCGCCTGGGGCGAGTAGTAGCAGCGGGATTGGTTGTGATTGGATTGGGGATAACTTACCTGACTTTCGACCGGGTTGATCTCCAAACCTACCGTGACGATGTGATGCTGACTCAACGCTATCGCGATTTAGACGATACTGGGCAAGAGACAGTAATGACCCCACAGCAGCGAACGTTTTATCGGGATTTTTTTGATGCTCAGGCATTTTTAGCGAATGGCCAGCCCGACATGGCGATCACGAACCTTGAGAATCTGGCGCGGGTTGACAGCTTACGGCCCTATTTTCGCCAGGCTGTACAATGGCACCTGATAAACGCCTACCTACTCAATAACCAACCCGATAATGCCGAAGCTACACTTCTGCTACTCGATCAGGCGGGGGCACCTGTATATCCTATTCACTTAACCGACCGATTGAAAGTATGGTGGCAAATTCGCTGGCAGAAGTTAATCGACTAGCGATATCGTTTCTGACGGATATGTATATACGTAAACAGGGTTATTAATATACCTGCCAGGCCGATTCCCCAAACCCAGGACCAGTTCAACGGCTTTGGGTAAACAGGTTGAGGATTGCCCATAAGCAACAAATGAGCCCAGAAATGAGGTGGACTATAGGCCCCTCCTTCTGTTTGTGCAGCTAAAAACTGAAGTTTAGCCTGTTGAAGGGCAATGTCGGTTGGCTTTCCTTGTGCAAGTTCATGGTAAAATAATCGTGTTAAGGTAGCTGTTGTACCATCATGCGCATTCCAAAGAGAGGTGATGACCTGTGGGCAACCCGCAGAAATAAACGCCCGACTTAGGCTCAGTAGACCTTCGCCCTCATGGAATTGGCCATTACCAGTCCGACAGGCACTGAGTACGGCGAGCCGAATGTGTCGTAGGTCGAATAAATTTAACTCATGCGCATAAAGCCGATGCGACGCCCCATCAGGAAAAAAAGCGATGAACGAATTGCCTGGGTCATTGTCATTGGCTTCTGCATGCGTTGCCAAGTGCAGTAATTGATGCGTTGGCAATAGGGCTATAAATGTATGTTTACTGGCGTTACCCGCCGTCGAGTGCGTTCCAGATAATAGATCGGCTTCAATGTCTGATTTGGGTAACGGATCATAAACGTCCTGCTGATCGCCCGCCTGGAGTGTTCTTGGGGCAGCAAAAGGGGCCATGTTCAACACCGATGGTTTGTTAGTCGGCTGTGCTTCGTACGTATCAATCACACTGTGCATCGAGTAGGCATAGGTAATCGCCATGTGTCGGAGCAAGTAATCGTTGGCGTACCGACCTGTTTCCAGCACTTCGAAGGGTATATAATGTAGAGGCCCATCACGCACAATAATCAATCGCCTACTCCCTTGCAATTCACCCCAGGCAGGGCCGATTAAGCGGTTGAACAACGATTGAGCTAGCTTCTGACCTGTATATTGAAATGGATCTGGATTGCGATATACTTCATTTCGGAGCAGGCTACATGCTCGATGCAGTTCTGGGCTCGTAATCGGTAACATCAGTACACGAACCCCGTTCGCCTTCACAACTGTCAGGAGTAGTGAGTCGGGGGTGAGGGTATACTGAAGCAGGGCGGTTTGCGAGTCAAGGTGATTTTGTAGGAACTTTATTTTATCCGGTTCAAGCTGTTTGTAACGATCGTAGGGGAGTAGTTGCTGGTACGTTCGATTCCAGGCTAACTCAGCGTTGATCAGTTCGGTATTGCTGGACTCCTGAGCCGTTTTTGGATTGTGTTCAGCCCAGTTTATTTTGGCCGTGGACAACCGTTTTTTTGCCTGTTGTAGCTGCTCCGCCAGGTGTTTAGGTAGTTGAAGGTAAGACATTTGTTGGTCGCCGACCAGTTCACGTAATACGGATGCGTTGCCTTGTTCCTGTCGGTGGAGTAAGGTTGCCAGTGTCGTTTTATTAGGTTGTTGCCGATAGCAGGCGAAGGCAACTGCGACAGCTTCGCGATAAGCTGGTCGGAGTTTTTCCTGTACAAGTAACTTCGTTAGTTCAGTACTGTAAGCTCGTTGTAACAGATCGCTTAAGGCAAAAGCCCGTTCATAGGTTTGATTGGCAAGCGCTAAATTACTCCCTTGGTCAGGTGTTAATTGTAGCAAATGAGCTTTCCAGCATAACGACTCAAATAAGTCTGGTCCATTCAGAAAATCAGTAGGAGTTGGATTCTGACGTAGATCGGAACTTCGAAATCGAATACTGGCCTGCTGGATGGCTTTCTGGGCGAAAGCCAGGGCGCCAGTCATGTCGTTCTGTTGCTGGGCAATACGACTCATCGCCAGGAGTCCTCGCCAAAGCAGTCGGTTCGATGGGCTAAGGCGTTGACCTTTTGCCAATGATTGCGTAACGAAGTGTTTTGCCAGCGCCAGTTGTTTTTTTTGCTCCCAATACTTACCCAGGGATTGATCGAGGTAAGCTGCCAGTTCAATGCCATCAGTTCCTTTTTTGGGTATATATTGTCTGGCTTCCCGTTCAAGCCGTAACACCGAATCGGTTCGTAGTTGGTGTAGTCGACATTCGATCAGACCCAGCAATAGTCCTCCTCGTATCAGGTCGGGACGAGTATAATGCCGGATGGAAGCCAGATACAGCGAGTCGGCCCGGGCGAGTGTTCCAATCTGTCGATAGAAGAGGGCAAACTGATTTTCGGCAATGGCTAGGTTAACCGGGTCTTGCAAGCGACCCAGCAGCAGCAATCGTTTCTGGTAGCATCGTTCTGCCTGTCGATAATCGCCCTGCTCCATAAACGCGGTGCCACGATTTCCCCAGAAAGCGGCTACATAGGCAAGGGTTTCCTGTTCAATGCGTGGTTGGGTCGTCAGGAGTGTTTCGGCCCGTTGCCAGAACCAGGTCAGGGAGTCGGGGCGGTCACGTCGGTGATACATTTCACCCAGGCTGGCCCAAAGCTTGAAACGAGTGCTATCAGCCAGCGGGCTTAACTGAAGCCCCGATCGGCATATAGTGGTAGCCTGGTGGTAGTCGTCTCTTACGTAATAAACAGTTGCTTTGTCGGCAAGAATATTGGCTGCTAAATTAATTTGGCCGCGCTGAAGAGCCATACGATACGCCTTTTCAAAAAGTTGAAGGGCATTAGCGGGCTTATCCAGATAGATTTTGTTGCCCTGCTTCTGAAGCTCCTCTGCCGACTGTGCTCGTGAGCTGAAGGCGCCCGATAGGATGGCCCAAAACAGGAGCCAGGTCTGGATATACTGATGGGGTTGTGAGCGTATCAAAAAAATAATGGCGTTGGTGTTACTTTTCATCTAAGTTAGCGAATATGAAAGAAATTTCTCGGCTATATGCTAACACGTTACCTTTCACGCCAACTTTGGCTGCTTTTCCTGTTGATGCCCTTGCTAGCCCAGGCTCAGATTGACTCACGTTTGCTAACGGCCATTCGCCAGAACAATCCTGCTGGCGTGCAGGCGGCTCTCAAAGCTGGAGCCAACCCCAATGCTACTGACTCCTCAGGAGCTACCCCCCTGATGTGGGCCTGTTATAAAGCCGACACCACTGTCGTAAAATTATTGATACAACGCGGAGCTAAAACCGAATGCCGGGGTGTGATTCGTGCCGATACTAGTACCTATTATGGTAACCTCACTGGTCTTGCTGCCGGACTTAATAAGCTTGCCTTACTGCGCTACTTGCTGGAAACGCTGAAACTGCCTGTCAATGAGCCAGAGTATAACCCCGAAACCAGGAAGAACGACGGCTGGACCCCAGTGGAGTGGGCCGCTGCTAATGGGCATCTAAGTGTATTGACTTATTTGACCGGGCGTGGTGCTGATTTGCGTGTAGGCAATGGCAACTCACTTATACTGGCATTGGACCAGAAGCAAGATCCCGTGGCCGCATTTTTAATAGATCAGGGCTTACCTCTACAACAGACTCATCCAGATTATAGCAAATATCAAGAGCGTTATTTAGGGATAATGGCGCTCTTATCGAGAGAATATTTAAAAAGAGGGCAGTACGATAAAGCTGTCTTGTTCGCGGAGAAAAGACGTTCTCTTTACAGTAAAACTATTAGTCAGAATGATGTGAAGTTTGCTAATATGACTAACGATTTAGCAGTAATAGAAAGGCTAAGGGGGAATTATAATAAAGCATTAGAAATATGTCTGGATGCTTTGGGTATTTATGAGAAAGCCCTTGGAAAAGAAAACCAGGATTATATCAGCCTTCTAGCTAATCTGTCTGTCATTTATCTAAAGCTTAATATATATGATAAAGCCTTATCTACTGGCAAAGAAGCGTTATCAATTGGGGAGCGAGTTTTAGGGAATATACATCCCACCTATGCTCTCTTATTTAATAATCAAGCCCACATATATGAACAACTAGGTGAATACGACAAAGCACTGCCGTTGTATATTGAGTGTAAAACCATTCAGGAGAAAGTTGGGCTTAAGCGAGATCCTGATTACGCCAATACATTGAATAACCTGGCAGTACTGTATAACAAAATGGGGCAATATGAAAAAGCGCTCCCAATATTTTTAGATTGCCTAAAACTTCAAGAAGCCATATTAGGGAAGCAGCATCTTCAATACGCAACAACATTGAATAATTTAGCTGGTCTATATGATCAAATGGGCAAAAGCGACGAAGCTTTTAAATTATATAAAGACGTCTTAGTAATCATTAAGGATTTGGGTCAAGGTCATGAGTATTTTGCCACTACATTAGGTCATTTAGCTAATCATTATAGGCGAAGAGGGCAATATGTTCAAGCCGATTCATTATTAAAAGAAAGTCAAAATATTCGAGAAGGTATATTTGGTAAGAATCATACCGCCTATTCAGTCTCCCTATTCTCGAAAGCCCAAAGTTATATATCGAATGGCCAGTTCTCAAAAGCTCTCCCGCTATTGAAAGAAGCTCTAATTATTAGAGAAAAACTGCTGGGAAAAATGCATCCTGATTATATCAATATACAACTGAGTCTTGCTAATTTGTATAAGGAAACCAGGGAATATCAAGCTTCACTCGAGTTGTATTTAGACTGTCTAAAAAACAGTGAAAAGACATTAGGTAAAGATCACCCAGAGTATAGTGATATACAGTACGGCTTGGCTGATTTATATGAGATTACTCACCAATATAAAAAAGCTGCCTCCTTACTAATTGAGCTACGGCAGCGATACAAAAGTCGACTTTTGAAAAATATTACGATTCTCAATGAAACAGCTTTAATTGAGTTTCAACGGGCGTTTGATCACAAAGATTTTACTTATTCTCTCACTAGAACGTCTAAAGATACCTCGCTCATGGGGCAGAGCTACAATGATGCATTGCTTAGCAAAGGAGTAGGATTAATGGCTGCTCAGCAACTTAATCATTTATTGATTAAAGTTAAGGATAACAAAAACATCACACTTATTACCCAGCTACGGGATACAAAGCAATTTCTAAACCGCCAGCTTACTTTGCCCCTTAGCCAACAGCGAGGTACAGACTCATTACAACGCTTGTCAGATGCACTAGAACAGCAGCTTGTGATGGGTTTACCTGAATATAGTGAATCTTTCAACACACTGCGTATCGAATGGCCTCAAATCAAAAAAAACCTTAAATCCGATGAAGCGGCTATTGAATTCATAGCCTTCGACTATTACCACGATAAGTATTATCCAAAAACAGGCATATTGTATGCAGCATTGGTGTTACGAGCAAGTTATAAACATCCCCAATTCATATTTCTGGGGAAAGAACAGGAGTTTGAAGATATACTTATTGCTAGTACGTCTTCGGCTAATCAGATCAATGAGTTGTACCGGGGCGGTGAGGCTGAAGGGGGGGATGGTAAAAGTCAACTCGCGCGAGGGCTGGCTCTTTCCCAATTAGTCTGGCAACCACTCGACCCATTATTGGAAGGGGTTAAAACAGTATTTTTATCTCCGGCTGGACGATTGCATCAAATTGCGTTGGCGGCTCTACCTTACCCGGCAGATACTAGCCAACGAATGATCGATCGCTTCCAAATTCGGCAGGTTGTTAGCACCCGGTTACTAGCACTACGCAATAACCAGATTGAACGCCCTTTTGCTAAAAATACTTTTAGAACGAGCCTTTATGGTGGTATTATTTATGATGCTAATAGGCTTAAGCTGCCAAGCCAGCTCAGTCAAAAGCCGTCAAATCAATTAGTCGATAACGAAAAAGTTAAGCCTTGGGATTATCTGCCCGGTACTCAAATTGAAGTAGATGCTCTACGTCGATTGCTCCCACGATCTCAAACAACTTTTCTGAATCGCTACGACGCTACCGAAGCTAGTATAAAAGCCTTGTCGGGTAGAGCTCCATCGGTCCTGCACATTGCCACCCACGGTTTCTTCTTCCCAGAAATTCCTAGACAAGAAAATGTCATAATGATCCCTCCAGGAGATAACATTACGATAGATGCGAGAGAGTTATCAGAAAAGGCTAGGAAAACCCGAGAGGCTGCCGATAAGCTGGCCGCTGCCAGCGACGAACGTAATCGATTCCAAGTATCGGAAAATCCACTGCTTCGGTCGGGTCTGGTGATGGCTGGGGCTAACTACGTCTGGAAAGGCGGTGCGCCCATTGAGGGCGTTGACGATGGTATTCTGACAGCCTATGAGTTGTCCAATCTGAATCTGAGTGGCACAGAACTGGTGGTGCTGAGTGCCTGCGAAACGGGACTGGGTCAGGTGAAGGGTAGCGAGGGTGTGTATGGACTACAACGGGCCGTAAAAATGGCCGGTGCGCGTTATCTGCTAATGAGCCTGTGGCGGGTATCCGACAAAGAAACAGCCGAATACATGACCTTGCTTTATAAGCGGTTATTAGTCAAAGGATCGGTGCCGGATGCCTATGCCTATGCCCAAAGTCAGATGCGACTGAAGTATCCAAAGGAGCCTTTCAAGTGGGCGGCTTTTGTGCTGGTGGAGTAACTCCTCGACTAAAACTCGAAAATTAGTTTATGCCCTCTGTTACTTTGGTGAGTACCAACGGAATAATCTAGTAAATCTGTAACCTGTCTCATGCTAACTCGCTTCTATCTACTCGTTCAAACCGTCATTGTTTCACTCTTTATCTCTTCTGCTTTTGCCCAGACACCTGTCGACAATCGGGGAGGTAAGGCCGAGACTGTTCCAACGACGTTGGGTTCAGGGACTACTTATGGCGTCGTAGTAGGGATTTCAACCTATCAGTTCCTCCCAGCCCTTCGATTTGCGGATCGGGACGCGCTCGTTTTTGCGGATTATCTCGTTCGCTCCAGGGGCGTACCGAAATCCCAGATTGAGACACTCATCAACAAAGAGGCCACACTTATCAACCTGACCGATGCCCTAACGACAGTCAAAAAAAAGGTAACTCCCGGAGATCGGGTCTATGTCTATTTTGCTGGTCATGGCGACATCGAAACCAAGAATGATAGCACCGAAAACGCTATGTTGATGCTCTACGGAGCTTCTCGCCAGGACTACAATGCAACGTTTGATAAATGTTACCTACGCGATATGAAACGCTGGCTCGATTCACTTACGCAGGCCGGAGCCGAAGTCGTGTTTGTAGCAGATGCCTGCCGGTCGGGGGCGTTTGCGTTGATGGGAGGGCAGATAGGGCAAAGTCGAACGATGCTGGGGCTTGGCAAAGAATGGACTGGACAGGTCAAAATTTTGTCCTGTGAGCCGGGTGAACTGGCCATTGAAGGTGTAGAATTCGGCAATGGCCGGGGATTATTTTCCTACTGTCTGGTCGATGGATTGATGGGCATGGCCGATAGCGACAAAGATCATGTGGTCACTAAGTCGGAATTGGAAGTGTACCTAAAAACAACGGTTCCGAAAACGGCCAAACCTCATATTCAGCATCCGGAACTGTTGGGTGGAGAGGGCGACATGCCCATCGGAACGGTCAATACAGATTCGCTTCGCACGTATCAGCAACGCAAAACCCGCGACTACTCCCTGTTGACAGCTACGCAAACCAAAGGCTTTGAAGAGGATCTGCTCCGGGGCCAGGATTCTACTACCCGGCGCGTATTTAAACTTTTCGAGCAGGCTCTTGCATCCCGAAACCTGCTACACCCTGCTGGTCAGTCGGCCATACATTACTTCCGGCAAATGCCTATTACTCGCAACAACGCCAAACTTCTGGGCCTGATGAAGCGAAACCTCGTGGCGGCTCTGCAAGTTCGAACAGAGGGGTTACTCCGTCCACTGTTGCAGAAGGTTAAGGATGAATTTAAAACATCGATATCGACCGCTCAACTCGACTCAACCATCGCAGAAATGGATACATCTATATTGCTGCTTGGGAAGGGGCACAACCTGATTCAAAACCTCACTGCCCGACGACTGTTTCTGCAAGGGAAAAGGCTGCTAACGACCAAACGGGAGCGTTACGAATTCAACGATACCTTGAGCCAGATGGCTATGGCCCGCTTCCGCGAGTCCATCAGACTTGAGCCAAATATGCCTTATACGTACTGGGAAATGGGTGCGGCCAGTCTGATACTGGGCCAGTTGGATTCGTCACTGATTTACCTCGAAAAATGCCTTGAATTAGTTCCCAATAGTAGTTCAATATGGAATGTGCTTGGCGCTGAATATCAAAGTCGGAACCAACTCCAAAAAGCCCAGACTTACTATGAACACGCTCAGCAAATCGCCCCCGATGATTTAGAAATACAAGCCTATTTGTCCCAAATTTCTCACCTCGTAGGTAACGAAAAACAGGTAGAGATTTATAGAAAAAAAGCGTTGGCCGAATATCAACGACAAAGTAGTGGACAAGCCAAGCGAGAAACAATGTTGGGTCTGGCAGAACTACTCCGATGCACGGGTCAACATGACAAAGCTATTAATCTATTACGAAACTTGCTCAAGACTGATTCGACAGATGCTGAAGTGTATCTTGTACTTTATAGGGTTTTTTCTGATCAGAAAAAATTTAGTGAAAGCATAACAGCAATTGAAAAGTTCATTCATTTATACCCAGCTTTTGGAATGGCTCATGCTATGCGGGGGTTTGAATACAACGCACGGTATCGGGCAACGAAGCAAGCTGCCGATTTGCACCAAGCGAACGAAAGTGCTGAAGAAAGTCTGCGTTTGAGTCCAGGCAACTACTATGGATTGTTAATTCGGTGTATGGTTGAGGTTGAGCGCCAAAACTACCGAGCTGCCTTGCCGCTGGCCCAACGGGCTATTTTGGTCAATACGTCACTTGCTGAGCCACACTTTATTTTAGGGATAATAAGTTTCGCATTGGGTGACACTACACAGGCTTGGATTAGTTTGGCTCATGCTGATTCCCTAAAATATAATAAATCAGAAATTTATCCATTTTATGGTATGCTCTATGAAATCCAAAAAAAATATTCATTAGCAGAACGGTACTACCGGATGGCCGACACGCTGAAGCCTAATATTCCAAGAACTTTGGCTGGGCTAATGCGAAGTTTAGCATTTCAACAGAAAAACCTGGAGGAAATTCTATCCCTCAGCCAACGGCTTCAAAAACTTACTCCTGCTAATGAAGAAGTCTGGACGATGGCTGGGTATTTGTATTATAGGCAAAAAAAATATGTTGAGGCACTTCCTGCTTTTTCTGAGGCATTTCGGCTAAATCCTAAAAATACAAAAACACTAAAAATGATTGATGAGATATCTGGTCTGACCAAGCAATATAAACCTGCTGCTGAAGCTTACCGACGGGCTTCTGACTTAGATACTACAAACGTTTTTTACGCATTTACGGCTGCAAACTTATTCTATGCTGACCGATTCGGCTTAAAACAACTGGATGAAGCCTTTACGATGGCCAGTCGGGCTGTGCATTTAGACGTAGTAAAGTATCCCATAGCTGCCCGGCGCGATTCTAATGTTAATGCGCGATTGGCTATCATCTATTCTTTATTAGGAAATATTTCGGATACCCGTCATGAACCTCAGCAAGCAATTGATTGGTATGAAAAATTTGTGCTGATTAATCCCGATAGTGTTTGGATCAGTCCGTATCATTTTCGTATTGGGTCTCTCTATCTCAATATGAATCAACCCGACAAAGCCGTTCATAACCTTAAAGAAGCCGTTCGGCTGAAGCCTGAAAATATCGAATACCATACGCAGTTAACAGTTGCTTTGGTTAGATCCGGCGATGCAGTTGCTGGTGAAGCCGAAGCAAAAGCATTATTGCGCCTAGACTCAGTCAACGTGCGAGGCACGCAAACACTGGCCGTTGCTATCCTACGACAGGGGCGGTATGCCGAAGCATGGCAATGGGGGCAACGGCTCGAAAAAATAACCCCACCTACCTCTTGGGAAGCCCCCTATTTCTATGCCCGCTGGTTTGCACGACAGGGAAACGTAAAAGAGGCTCTGCCTCAATTGGAGAAAGCCTTCAAACAAGGCTTCAGTACCAATGCCAGTGCCATTCTGACCAATCCCGATTTTGCCTCAATCAAACAGGACTCTGGATTTATGAGCTTGATTCGTACCTACTGCTCCGACAAGAAATAAAAGCATACTTCAACCCAATTTTTATCGGCCACCCTGTTACTCTTTAGCTGGTTTTCGGGATAACCAGCTAAAGACTCGTCTAACCTCAGTTCCTCTCGTTCTATGTCTATGCTGCGTCAACTTATTTTGAGTATTATCTGGGGCTTTTTGGCAATGTTGCTGCTGCCCATTACGCCTGGCTATGCACAAACCAAACGTGCGCTTATTGTTGCTATTGGAGATTACCCAAATAAAACCAACAAAAACCGGGGGGGCACCGAATGGCAAGATATTAGTTCAGCTAACGATGTGCCGCTTATCCGGGAGTCGCTGCGAAGACAAAACTTTACCGATATCATTGTTCTGCGTGATGCGGCAGCTACCAAAAGAGGAATACAGGCTGCCCTGGATACGTTGATCAGCCGGTGTAAAAAAGGCGATATTGTGGTGATCCATTTTTCGAGCCATGGGCAGCAAATAGATGATGACAACAAGGACGAACTGGATGCCTACGACGAAGCCATTGTGTGCTATGGCGCGCCTGTCGAAGCGACTGGCAACTTCAAAACGTATAACGGTGACCAACACCTTCGTGATGATGAACTGGGTTCGTTTATTAATCGGCTTCGCACGAAACTAGGCGCTGACGGAGATGTACTGCTGCTTGCGGATGCCTGCCATTCGGGTACCATAACCCGGGGCAATGCAGGTATGTCGTTAACTAGAGGAACAGATAAACCCATGCATTTGTCTGGTTACCAAAAACGAACAGCCAAACATGTTTCGAATCGGCCGCGTCCGTTTTTAGCGGATATCGCTTCTTTAACCGCCAGCCAGACAGGCATGGCTCCCTATGTGGTCATTTCTGCAGCCAGAGCCGATGAGGCAAATCAGGAATGTGTCACACCTGCAAACCTTCCGGCTGGATCGCTTTCGTATGCGTTTTCGCGATCAATGACTGGTATTCGTTCGGGGGAGACGTACCGCTTTTTGTTTAACCGCATCGTAACAGAATTGCAGCGGATGGGGAAAAGCCAGCATCCGGAAATTGAAGGCATGGTAGATCGGCAGTTGTTTGGAGGACAGGCGGTACCTCAATTACCCTATTATACGATTAGTGAACTGGCCGAAACCCGGCAACAGTTAATAATACCGGCGGGGCAGCTGGAGATGATTTATCCGGGAACAACGGTCAGCGTCTGTCCGTCTGGAACCACAGATCCAGCTAATACAACAAAGGCTATTTCAGGAACCGTAGCAGCGAGTACACTATTTAAGACCACAATTAACCTGTCGAAGCCCCTACCTAAAGGACTCGAAAGCGAATACTGGGTTTTCATCCGGGAACGAACCTTTGGGGATCTCAGTGTGCTGATAAGTCTCGACAGTCTCAAACAACCTGCCTTACGGCAACAGGTACAAAGCGTACTGACGAAATTGCCATTGGTGAAATTTGACCAGAAAGTCCCTGAGCTACTGGTCTGTCAGCGCGACTCGGCTGGTCTGCCCCGGGTCGTGATTCGGCGTACTTCTGATGGAGCGGTGTTTGGCAATTCTATCTGGCTGAATAAGCCGGCAGATGCGGAAAAGGTTAGTACCCGAGTTCAGGATTATGTGCAGGCGAAGTTTCTACAGAATTTTAACCCATCTTATCTGGGTATCAACCTCCGAATGGAGTTACTGCCGAACAAACCCCAAAGCCAGAATGCTTACGACACCACCAGCCGGGAGCCCTTTCTTCAAAACGGTATCCTGGCTTTACCTCCAGGTTGGGTTTCGGTGCGTGTTTCCAATACGGGCGACTTACCTGTTTACTTTTCGATTATTGACATACAGCCCGATGGCATTGTGTCTGTTATGTTTCCAAGGCCTAAATCGGACGATAAACCCGACGACTATCGGATTGAGCCAGGAAAAAGCCTGATTATTCCCAGTCGGGTAAAAATTTCTCCACCTTATGGAAATGAAACGTTTAAACTACTGGCCTCCCTCGAAAAATTTGACCTGCGTAACCTCATAAAAATTCGTGAACAGGGTGGCAGTTTAAGGGATAAAGGGGTAACGCATGTATGGGCAAAGGCTTTTGGAATGGCTCAGCTATTAGCTCGGGGAGGAACAAGTGAAGACAGTTTTCCCGAAACCACCATCGGCTCGTTTAGCTATCCATTCCTGATAATTCCAGCAACGCCATAAACAAATAGATCATGCGTATTTGCTTCTTCGGTGCGTCAAAATCAGAGAGATGGCAGGGAGAAGCAAATACGCAGAAATGAACATTCTGCTATATCACTCTTTCGGACTTTCTTTGAGGAGCCAGATGTCGGAAATTCGGGAGTTTTGCCGCCAGTTCAAGTGTGATTCTTCAGGTTGGTCGAACGTGACGCTAATCCGACCATCCTGCGTAGCCCACAAAGGCACAATCCATTCTTTCACGGTGTCGGCCTCCCGGTTATAGACGGTCGGTTCCAGACGCTGGCCATCGACCCGTAGCAGGGCTTCGCCAAATCCAACCACCCGAATAATATAACGCGACCCTGGATCAAGATTCATATAGTCGAGGGCAGGGCAGCGTTGAAATGTTTGCGAGGAAAGCCTGGCCCGACTGGACCCATTTTGCCACCAGGCAATATCCGTAGCATCGTCAGAAATCGTTTTAATGCGAGGGCCTTTGCTGATACTGGATACATCATCGTAAAAACTGCCTTTGCCGGGTGATTCCCAATGGGCGATGAACGTCAGACGAGCCAGTTGTTCATCCGGTGTTTTCATAGCCTTTACTTTGGGGAATTCGTCCGCCAGCCACCAGCGGTTATTCAGAGGGTAATCGACAAAGTCGAGTAGACAGCCTCGCTCGTACCCTTTGGCTTTATACTTCGGAACGCTGGTTTGAAGGCCGATCGATGTAAACAGGTCAGCGCATAACGTTTCAATTTTCTGGCGTAATTCGGGCGAAATCGGCTTCGTATCAGCCTGGTTCACCAGCGCAAGTGCCTGATTAATGACCACTTCGGTTCCTAGTTTATCAGCCAGAGCCAGTTGCGTGTTGGCTTTTTGTTCGAGCGCTTGTTCATAGAGCAGTCGTCGGCGGGTGTAGGTGTCGTAATAAGCACGGAGGAGAAAAAGCTGCCAGCGCCAGTTTGTAGCCAGTTGAGGGTGAGCTGTTTCTAGTTGCTTCCAGAATGTAAACGTGGCTTCGACTCCACCATTTTCGGCTAACGGCCCCTGCCAGTTGTGTTCAAGAGCCGCAATACCATCCGCAACGGGTGCCGCCAGTTCAGGTTTAAAAAAGAAACGTCCGTATTCTTCCAGAATCTCATAAACTGAGCGGTCGGGCTGCCAGCCGCGCATACTCCAGATGACTTTGTTTACATCGTCGTGGCAACCGTCGGAATAAGAAACGAATCCGTTGGTAAAGGGGGCCATGGCTGCCTGTACGCTGGCATAGAAATACGGCCGGGGGTTAGTGGCCTCGCGACCCAGAGTCAGTGCATAAGCCTGATCCCAACGGGCGACGGGGAATTCACAACGAACATTATGCGTGATGTCGGGGTATTGCCGAATCTGGTACTGTTGAGGAAGCCGATAGCGGGTTTCCGATAGCGAAGGGCTGCTGGGGCCATACACGACTCCTGCGAGCCAATCGGGCTTGTACTGAGCCAGATAGCCATAAAAATAATCGACCTGTTCGACGCTGAAACCTTGCAGCGACAGCCAGATTTTGGCCTTCGGATGGTATTTGATGAGCCGCGTGTGCAGGTCTTTCAGGAACGGCATTACCTCTTTAGGATGATTGTCGCCGGGGTCGCCACCCGGTACAAAAATATGGTCGAGCCGAGGGCAGCTTCGGTAGAAGGTTTCATGTAGGTCTAGCTCGGCACTCCGTTTGGCTATGTCGGTTAGGGAGAAGGTAGCGGGTGTCCAGACCCAGTAATCCAGATCGTACTTCTGGCAGATTTCACTCAGCCGTATCCGCATTTCGGCGGCAGGGATTTTAAAATGGGGACTAGGATTTTCGTCTTCGTGAAACGGGATACCCTCAACCGCATTTGTGCCGAAAATAGCCAGTTCCCGAATGTACTGGTCAAATTGAGCAACGGTCCACGCATCGTACGAATTGGCGGTTGTGCGATACCCCAGTTGATGCCCCCGAATTGGATAAGCCGGTGCCGTAGCGATGTTGATGGGGAGGGTCAAGTCAAGCTGTTTAGAACGCATTTGCAGGTTACGTAACAGCCATCCTGTTCCAAACAGAATTCCCCGGCTATCGGCTCCGATAACCCATAGGGTAGTCCCGGTTGTGCCGGTTTCACTGACAATACGAAATCCTTCCGGCTGTGCCTCTGGCCGATTGGTATCGGTATTGGTTGGAACAGACTGGCCATACAGGTCTTTATCGCCAGTAAGAACGAAGGCGATACGTACCGTGTTGGCAGGCCAGCCAGAGCGAGTCGGGAGGGTAATCCCGGTCCGTTTGGCGATTTCTTCCCGAAGCATCTGCGGGGCCGTCTCACGCATTGGCAACGATATAGATGGCGATACCAGTACCACCGCTCGCTGCAACGAAGTGGATTGAGCGTAGAGTGGACCGAAGCCTGTGAGGACCAGCAAAAGAACGGAGCGTAGCCAACTATAACTAACAGTCGGGTTCATAAGTGAGTAAGGGTAGGAATAGGAAAAAACTTATTGATTAACGGCACGCTGAACCTTTCGAATAGCCTCAGCAAACGATTCCATGTCGGTTCGGGTACCCAGCATAGCCTGTTGAAAAATCCAGACCGCTTCGTCGGTACAGGCTCGTTCGGCAACCGGGCAGTAGGTCTGTGAATAGTCGACCGAATCGGGAATGGCATAACACATCCAGTTCTTATTCTGGAAGACAGGCTGTTTGTATAGTGGATGTGGGTAACCCGATGAACAGGGTAGGCCTTCTGCCACCAGCATCTTTACGAATTCCTGTTTGGAGGTCTGGTTAAATCTGGATTTGTCGTACCGGAAAATATAAAGATGATAGGCATGAAGGATGTCGACCGGGCCTCGGCTCAGTGGCGTAATACCTGCTATATCGGCTAACAGACTGTCGAGATAGAGACCGTTTTCATTACGAAGATGCGTTTGTTCCTCCAGTCGCTTCAACTGTTCGCTCAGCAAAACCGCCTGTAGCTGGGTAATTCGGTAATTACAGCCCGGATTAAAATGATCGTACCATTGCCCCGACGGAAGCCGCCCCACGTTTCGCAGGGAGTTCATGGTTTCATACAGGGTATCATCGTTGGTGATCACCATGCCCCCTTCGCCCGAAGTCAGGTTTTTGGACGATTGAAAACTAAAACTGCCCGCGTCGCCAATGGAGCCTAGTTTCCGACCCTTGTATTCCGCTCCGTGGCCGTGGGCGGCATCTTCAATGACCCGCAGATTATGCCGACGGGCAATATCCAGAATGGCATCCATATCGCAGGGAAGGCCCGCAAAATGAACGGGTATGATGGCTTTGGTTCGTTCTGTGATGGCGGCCTCAATGGCGGTTGGATCGAGGTTATAGGTATCGGGGTGAATATCCACAAAAACGGGTACACAGTTGGCCTCCAGGACTACGGAGGCTGTCGCAATGAATGTGTAGGGCGGAACAATCACCTCATCGCCCGGACGAACCCCGCAGGCCATCAGTGCCAGTCGAAGTGATACGGACCCGTTTACACAACTGATAGCGTATTTTGTACCGCAATAGGCGGCAAATTGCTGCTCAAACTCGGCTACAGCCCCAGCGCAGTCAGGATTTCCCCATTGGCCAGACCGCACTATATCGGCCACAGCCTGAACGTCCTGCTCATCATATATGGGCCAGGGAAAGGTTGTGGTGATACTCTTTTCACCGTTATGGATGGCCAGTTTGGGGGCTATTTCTGATTGACTCATGGCGTATCGGGCAGACGACTTCGGTCATAATACGCTATAAAGCCTCTTTCTGACTATTCGAGTGGAGAATATTTGATTGAGCGATTGAGTGATTGGGTGATTGAGTGATTGGGTGAAAATCAGTTTGCGTCAGCAATTCACTCAACCACTCAATCGCCAATCACTCAATACACGACTGTGCTGATTAAAAAAGCGTAGGGTTTGGCCGATGTGTTTCTGCCAATAGTCCCAGGAGTGGCCACCTGTAAATTCGTCGTAGGTATGCGGTATCTGGTGAGCAAGGAGCCGCTGGTGTAACGCCCGGTTAGCTGCTAACAGATTGTCTTCGGTGCCGCAGTCGAACCGGAAAGGAGGGAGGCTCGTTTTATGCGTCAGCATCCAGTCCAGAACGCCATCCTGCTCGATAGCGGCCTTTTGTAAAGCCGAAAAATCCTGGACAAACTGACTCAGTTGCGTGAAATGCGTAATAGACGACAGCCCACTGAAAGCACTGAACAGATGCGGGTATTTAGCGCCCAACCGGAGTGCCCCGAAACCACCCATCGATAAACCTGTAATGAACAGTTGGGATGTTGGCCCTACACACGTAAACTGCTCCCGGATAACGCCAATTACATCATCGATAATCCAGGCTTCGTAATCTTCCTGCCGATGCGGCACATAGCCTGACCCGTCGCCGAAAAGACCATCCGATGGCATCACCAGCAACATAGGTTTGATCGCTCCCTGATCGATAAGTGCCTGAGCGGTTCGATGAACAGCGCCTTTGGCCGTCCAGGCCCAATGACTGCCATATACGCCATGCAGCAGTATGACTACCGGAAGGTTTATACTGGCTTCGGTCCCCTTCGGCTGAAAAACGGTCAGGTCGGCGCGTCGTTTCAGGGCGTTGCTTTTGACAGTAATTAATTGCAATCCGGCCTGTTCGGCCAGCTCGGTGGTGAAAAAACGGCTCATGCGTCAAATACAATAACACCTTTCGCATTTTTGCCTGCGTGCATATCGGCAAATGCCTGGTTCAAATCCGTCAAGGGATACGTTCGGGTTACCATCTGATCGAGCAGTAAATCGCCTTTGGCGTATAAATGCTGCAAAATGGGAAAATCGATCTGGGGGCGGCATTTGCCGTATAATGGATTGATATAGAGCTTGTCCCACTCAAACAGGTTCATATCGATCTTGATTTCCTGCTCGATACCGCTGACCTGAACGGCTACCCCTGCATTACGAACCATAGCCAGTGGAGCGGCCCCTAAGGCCGGAATGGCCGTGCATTCAAAGGCATAATCGGCCCCGCGCCCATTGGTCATGGATTTGACCTGCGAGGCTGCCTGCAACAACCCTTCGTCGGCTTTATCGGCCAAAACAGTATCGGTAGCGCCATAGACGCGGGCCATTTCGAGCCGTAATGGATTCACATCGACGGCAATGATCGGGTTGGCTCCGGCAATACGGGCTCCCTGAATCACATTGAGCCCAACACCTCCGGTGCCCAGCACAACAACCGACCGACCGGGTTTTACCTGGGCTGCATTGACTACCGAGCCATAGCCTGTCATAACGCCACAGCCTACAATGGCTGCCGACGAAAAGGGGATCTCGACCAGAATCTTTACACAGGCCGCTTCGCGAACCAGCGCGTATTCGGCCATAGTGCCCAGGCCAAAGGCGCGTTCAATGGGCGTGCCTTTGGCCTGCGTCGACGCAAGCGTAGCGTGGCCACCACTCACTTTGTTGCCTGCCGTTACGGCTGAATTTCGTTCGCAGATATGCTGATTCCCCTCCTGGCACTGAAAACATTCGTAACAAGGTATGGCCCAGTTCAGCATGACCGGATCGCCGGGTTGCAGATTGCGTACCTGACTGCCCGTTTTGACCACGATGCCAGCCCCTTCGTGGCCCATGACCAGTGGTTTGGCCCAGGATTGAGAATCCCAGTCGGTGTGGCAGATACCAGCCGCTTTGATTTGTATGAGCACTTCGTCGCCCTGAGGGTCGGCAATTGAAATCGTTTCGATGGAGTAGCTACCGTTTCCATCAGCAATGGCGGCTTTGCATTCAGTCATAGGTGAAAGGGGGACTAGCTGGTAAAGGAGGTAAAAATCGGCCTTTGCCCGTGTATAAAGAAAGGATAACCGGGTTGATACTGCTTTCAATTCTCGTTCCAGTTAGAAATTTCATTTTGTCAGAAGACCGGATTGATTCGGGAGATGCCTGGCCCAAACGCTCGCTATTTATTGAGCCTTTATGAGTAACTTGTTGCCACGCCTGTGCCTAAGCTCACGGCAAAAATATCCACAAACCTTTCCGTTAATCTGACTATTCCGACCGTTGTGACGAACCGTTTACTGCTGTTTTTTCTGGGATTTACACTGACCCTTCAGGCGCAATCGACTGATTCGTTGCTAAACCAGCTCCGAACTGCCCGGACTGATACGGTGCGGATTCGGTTATTGTACGAACTAGGATATACCTACTGGCTTAGTGGAAATGATTCACTGGCGGTGTATTACTGTAGCCAATCAGCAAAGCTCGCCAAACAAGTTGCGTTTCTGCCTGGAGAGGGTAAAGCCCGATTGCAGTTGGTACGCATTGAAGCCGATCGCATGGTCGATTTCGACGGAGGATTTACGCAGGTAGATACTGTTTTGCGCATAGCCGCTACGCTGAAAGACCGCCATATGGAAGCGGTAGCTTACATGCGCAAAGCGCAGTTGCTGGAAACCAACCTGACCCGCCAGCGGGAAATTATGCCTCTTTTCGATAAAGCGCAGGGAATCTTTACCGAACTGGGAGAGAAGTCGTGGCAGGGTACGGTGTATGGTGAAAAAGCGCAGTTCTTCGCTCGGACGGGGAATTTCAGCAAGGCCATTGCGTTTTTTCTGAAAGCCCGTCAGCTTCAAGAAGAAGCCAATGACCTGGCAGCTCTTCGCTCAACATTGCCGAACCTTGGTGTAGCCTATGCTGCGTTGAGGTTGTATGAGGAAGCGTCGACAACATTCGATGAAGCCGAACGGGTTGCTAAAAAGCGAAATGATAAAGTACTAGAGGCTTTCTTACTGAATCAACGGGCCGAAATACTCGAGAAACAGGGCCATTACGATGCTGCTCTAGGTGTTTTGGCAAAAGCTGTAGCCATCCACAAAGCGACGAAGGCCGCCTACTGGCTACCCAAAACCTACCTTCGAATCGGGAGGGTATATATCAAACAGAAGCAATTCGATAAAGCCTTAACCTATACCCAACTGGGCGATAAGTTGTTTCAGGATGTGACCGAATCCGACGATTTTCTGGATCATCTGGTTCAGATCAATTATGCGAAGATTTATCTGAACCAGCATCAGTACCAGCGAGCCATTACGTATGCTACCGGAGGGTTGACATGGGCCGCTGAATCTGATCCACCTTTACTGGCCGAAACATCTGAATATCATTCGATTCTGGCCCAGGCTTACGAAGGAATTGGGCAGTTGGATAAGGCACTGCTCCATTACAAAACATACAAAGCGGATTCGGACTCACTGCTCAACCAAGAATCGGTTCAGAAAGCCACCGCTTCGGCCATGAATTATGCATTTGATAAGCAGCGGCAACAGGCTCAACTAAACCTGCAAACACTGACGAACGATAAACTGACCCAGGCCCGTAATTTTCTGATCACAATTTCAGTACTGACTACGCTTCTGGCTGGCTTTATCTTTTGGTCGAACCGGAAATTGAAATCCAAAAACGAGGAGTTGGTCATAAAGAATCAGGAAATCGAAGACGCCTTGTTTAAAGGACAATACATCGAGCGAAAGCGGGTAGCCTCCGAATTGCACGACAACCTCAATACCAAACTGGCAGCGTTACGCTGGCGGATGGAAGCCTGGGACGTGGCGGAGTATAGCGAGGAGGATCGCGTCATGCACGAGGGCATGGTGCAGATGCTCGACGATGTGTACTCGGATGTTCGGTTGATTTCGCATAACCTGCTACCTACCGAATTACAGACGCATGGCCTGGCTTCTGCCTTACAGAAGTTGACAGATAAACTCAATTTCAATCCGAGCATGCAATTTCTGCTCAACATCAGCGGGGTAGAGAAACGGCCAACGGCAAAAATCGAATCGGAGTTATACTACATCGCCCTCGAACTGGTCAACAACAGCATAAAGCATTCGCAGGCTAATCAGGTTCGTATTGATCTGGACCGACAGCCCAAAAAGATCCGTTTAACCATACGGGATAATGGCGTAGGCTTTTCGCCTACATCACAGGCCAATGGCATTGGGATGCGGAACATCACCGCTCGTGTGGAAACCTTGAAAGGCGTGTATAAACTGGAGAGTTCGCCTGGTAATGGAGCCTGCATTCAGATCGAGGTGCCTTCCTGAAGAATTACTCATTTCTGAATAAATTATTCGGCTTGTGATTGGGAAGAGGCAAAGACGATGGTAAAAAAGTGTTTTCGGCAACGTAAACAGGAGTACAGTCTGGCGAAAGGAATCCGTCGGAGCCAACCTTCCCGATGCAGGCGAACTAATTTTTTCGACTGACATCTAGGGCATTGTGATCGGAAGCTGAACGTAGGAAAATTGCGATTCGCCATTGCTTGTGCTGAGTGTTAAGTATACAAAACACAAGTAATGGCTATTTTTACTATTGCTCGTCTGAGTGTGTGCTAACAAGGGTTATATGATGCTAAGACCTCCATCTACCGAAATTGGCTGGCCAATAACGTAACTGGAAGCAGGACTAAATAACCATAAAACCGCTTCGGCCACTTCTGTTGCCTTTCCAAGTCGTTTGATAGGTGCACCTTCTGTGGTTGCCCGCTCCGATAAATCGCCGGTGTTAAACATACTATCGACCATGGGTGTCTCAATCGTGCCGGGACATACAGCATTGATACGGATTCCTTTTGGCGCATACTCAACGGCAGCACATTTTGTTAGGCCCAGTACGCCATGCTTGGCAGCATGATAGGCAGAACGGCCAGCGCTACCAACCAGGCCGCCAATCGACGAGTTGTTGACAATGGCTCCGTTACCCTGCTTACGCATTTGCTGCAATTCGTATTTCATGCAAAGCCATACACCCTTCAGGTTTATATCGACAACCCGATCAAATACCTCCTCGTCCAGATCGGCTGTGTCTGTCATCGGCACCATGATACCCGCATTATTGAACGCAGCATCCAGTCGACCGTACACAGTTACGGTCTGGTCAATCATTGTTTTTACTTCTTTGGCGTTTGTAACATTGCATTTTACAGAAATGGCCTGACCACCTTGTGCGGTTATCGTCTCGACCACTGACTGGGCGGCTTTTTCATTGATATCGGCTACCACCACTTTAGCCCCTCTTGCTGCGGCCAGCAAAGCTACTGCTTCGCCCATACCACTACCGGCACCTGTTACCAGTACTACCTGTTCATCCATACCTGTGCTGCTTAAATTTTGATTGATTTTTCACTATCAGGCTCCGTTGTGACAACGGCTAATAGCGCATTACAAAACAATTAATTGATACAACGTGCTGAATAGTGCGGTTTCCACTTTCCTATTTTGTGTATTCCTGATCGGTTACCTGTTCCATCCAGGTTACCACATTGCCGTTTATGCTTTCCTGGATCGCAATGTGGCTCATTGCTTTATAGGGAGAAGCGCCATGCCAGTGCTTTTCATTGGGTTCGAACCAGATTACATCGCCGAGGTGAATCTCCTCGATGGGCCCTCCCTCGCGCTGCACCCAACCCATACCCGACATAACAATCAGGGTTTGGCCCGCTGGATGCGTATGCCAGGCGGTTCGGGCACCGGGTTCGAACGTGACCAGGGCACCAGCCGCTTTTGTCGAGGATTTCGTTGAGAATAGAGGGTCTATGCGCACTGCCCCTGTAAACCAGGCATCCGGGCCTATTGTGGAGGGCTGGGCTCCGTTTCTAGTGATTTCCATTCTTACTATATCTTAGTTCGATAAGCTAAAAGTGACGGTGATACGTCCGGTGCCCAGAGCCTCTGCCAATCCTGTGGGATCATCGATTTGTCCCAGCTTCGTATACGTATAGACTGTCGGAAACGATTTATAAAAGAGCACCAGCGTATTGCCACCATAAATCATCAAGTCGCCCGTTTGGATCGTGCCCGGATTGGATGAGTTGGTCGGGAGATTGTCCGCAAATCGGTATAGCTTCTCGTTGCCGTTCAACTCACTCATCTCAATTGTCAGGGGCAATCGGGCTTTACCGTCGGATTAGTGAGCAACGTGGCTTTGAATGTGCGGGAACCAATCCGAATTGAGAGCCGATTGGATGTACTATCGGTAACTGAAGGGGTATCGGTGTACGTGGTATCGGGTAGCCGTGGGTTTTCGAAAGTCATTAGATTATCGGTTTTGCAGGCCATACTACGTATAAAAACGAGCATGAGCGCACTCAGGAAAAGGCGACCCGGTCGTCGCTGGGCTACAAAAGCCCTGAACAGTTCGAACAGGAGTACGACACAAATCAGACAAATTCAGTGTACCGCTAAATCGGACCACCTCACCGAACTCTTTTTACTTAGGTAGATTGTATGGAAGATGATGTATTGTAGACTTCTTACTTAATGACAAAAATCTTACATTTGCCATCCTTGTAGGTCTATTTTTGTTTACAAAATATGAAAGTTGATTCACTCGCCAATAAAGTTTATATCGAAATCAGGCGCAAAATATTATCTAACCAGTTAGTAGCAGGTACACGCTTAAAAGAAGATCTCTGGGCTAAAAAGCTGGACGTGAACCGGATGGCGGTTCGCGAAGCATTGACGCGCCTTCAGGGTGAGCAACTGGTTGTCTTTGGCGAGAAAGGCGGCTATTTCGTGAAATCCATAACGGCCGATGATATTCGTGAAATACGTGAAATACGCGAAATATTGGAGTTGAGCGCCCTGCGGTTAGCGATCCAAAAGATTGATGATCAGCAACTTGCAAAACTAGAGGAAATCTGCAATGATTTCACCTCAATGGTTGCTCGTGGGTATTTGAGCGGAGCACTGGAGGCTGATGTTAAATTTCATGAAACCCTCATCGACTGTGCCGGTAATTCTAAGCTGATGGACATTTACCAAATCAGCAACATTCCCTTATTCCACCAAAAAATTGGAAAGACTCAGATCCACATGAACGATTATGAGCTTACCGACCAGGAGCACCGACAGATACTAAAAGGCTTGAAAGACAGAGATCTATCACTTGCTCAGGATGCCCTTATCAGGCATTTACTCCGGGGAGAAACGGCTTCGCTGGAGATTGAATAAATAGCCCATCTGCCCAATCAGGATTCACTATCCCTTCTTCTCTTATTGCTAATATTGTCGGTTTTTTCAAACGTACGCTTGAGTAAGCCTATCTGGCTGTATCCCACAATCGGATACAATGGCTAAAACCCAACAAGATTAGCCCTATTATTTCCGCTGATTTATCCGCCAGCCACACGTTCTCCTGTTGCCTACCTGTTCTTACGAAGAAAACGAACCTGAAACCCAACTCATTTCCCTACTCGGCCAGTTCTTTGGCTTGAAAAATATTTTTTTAGTTTCTCTTTTTATTTTGTTTACAAAATTTGCTTTTATTTGTAATCAAAAATAAGCCGAAACATATTGCGTAACTGATAGCAGGCCGAATAAAAGACCGCTAGTCGTATTGTTCATAGTCGTGCAATCCGGCTCGTTGACGAAAGCCTCCTAGGTAGCTACACACCTATAAGCTCCAGGCCACACCCTTGGAGTTGGTAAGGAACTTATTGCCCGATGCGTCCCTGTTACTGCCCGATTCTCAGCGTACACTTAACTCATTACCTATAATCTTTATCATGCGACTTTTTGACAAAAAACTACCTTATGAAAACACTAGCCAAACCATCCGTTAGTTTTCCTGATCGCAACAGCAGTACAGGCAAGCACATCCGGCGGGTTTTCTGTCTAACCCTCTTTTTCCTTGTAATCGAAGGAGCATTCTGTCTAATGAACCTGTCTACCGCGAATCGTGCCTTCGCCCAACCGGTAAAGCAGCTTACGGGGCGTGTGCTAGATAACCAGAAAAGCCCCGTTCCGGGTGCAACCATCGTAGCCAAAGGCAGTAATACGGGCGTTACAACCGATGCTGATGGGAAATTCACGCTTTCCGTTTCCAACGCCGTCAATGCGCTCGTCATTTCCTATATCGGCATGACACCCCAGGAAATTGAATTGGGCAATCGCTCGGCTCTGGGCGACATCGTTCTGTCGGAAAGCAGCATGGTCCTGCGCGAAGTGGTCGTAACGGCACTCGGTATCGAACGAGCAGCCAAAACCATTACCTATGCGATCCAGAAGATTGGTGGAGATCAAATTAACGAGGTTCGGGATGCTAACTTCACCAACACGCTTTCGGGGAAAATTGCTGGTTTAACCATTACCCCATCGGCAAATGGCCCTGGTGGTGCTACCCGGATCGTCCTTCGGGGGAACCGCTCCATTCAGGGCTCCAATAATGCCCTAATCGTTGTGGATGGGGTGCCTATCGACAACTCTACCCCTGCTGGTCAGGTACGGAACGATGCCGGAGGTCAGAGCGGTAGCGACGGGGCTTCGAGCATCAACCCCGATGATATTGAGTCGCTTAACGTATTGAAAGGAGCCGCCGGAGCTGCCCTCTACGGTAGCCGGGCCGCCAACGGGGTAATTATTATCACAACGAAAAAAGGGAAAAGTGGCAAGATCGACGTCAACATCAATTCGGGTGTGACCATCGACCGCGCCTTAACCACGCCCAACGTTCAGAACACCTATGCGCAGGGTTCGGGAGGGACCTACTCGACGCTGGCGGGCGGAAGCTGGGGGCCTGCCGTCAGCGGACAGAGTGTGACCAACTGGCAGGGAAAAACGGTCAATCTTCAGGACTATCCCGACAATATCAAAGACTTTTTCCAGACTGCCGTATCGACCAACAACTCGGTGGGCATAAGTGGCGGCTCCGATAAAGTACAAACCTATCTGTCGTATTCGAACAACTACATCAACGGTATAGTCCCCAATAACCGCCTGTCTAGAAACACCTTCAATGGCCGGATGAGCGTGGATTTGACGAACCGGCTATCCGTCGATGCCAAGGTTACCTACATGGTTCAGAACATTTACGATAAGCCAGGTGTAGGGGGAGATGGCCTGGTGGTTGCCAATATTTTCAGAATTCCTAGAAGTGTAGACCCCGAAACCTTAAAGTCGTATAAAACGGTGAACGTCAGTGGGGTTGAAACACCTACCTACTGGACCACCACCGACCCCGTGTACATGAATCCATACTGGACCATCAACAACACGCACCACGACGAGAACCGGAGTCGGGTAACGGGCCTGCTGGTCATGCGCTATAAACTTACCGACTGGCTGAATATTCAGGGACGGGTTAGCTCCGATAGTTACAACGATTTCATCACCCAGAAATACGCCAACAACACGGTTAACTATGCCCGTCAGCCGGGTGGTTATTACTCCGAAGGCAATGATTTCATCGCCGAACGCAACATCGATGTATTGTTGACCGGCACGAACCGCCTGACGAGTGATTTGAAAGTAAACTATAACCTGGGTAGTTCGGTGCTGACCCGCAGCCTGCGTCATCGGGTCAATATTGCCGATGGGCTGGGCTTCCCCAACAAGTATGACCTGAGCTATGCCACTACGCTAAAAGTAGAAGCTACCACCAGTAAACGGGAACTTCAGTCAGTTTACGGAACGGCCCAGTTTGCCTATCGGGACTACTTGTTTCTAGACCTGACCGCCCGAAACGACTGGTCGAGTACCCTGCCATCGCCTTACTCTTATTTCTACCCGTCGGTAGGTGTATCAGCTATCGTTTCTGAAATGATCAAGTTGCCAAACTGGATTAGTCTTGGCAAAGTGCGGGCCTCGGTAACGAAGGTGGGTAACGACGCCAATCCCTACCTGCTGGGCCAAACGTATAGCTATATCCGTGGGGGTTTTGGTGGCTATATTGCCAGCAGCAGCACCAAGGCCATTTCGGATCTTAAACCCGAGCTTACTCAGTCGCTGGAAATAGGTACAGAATGGGGTTTCTACAACAATCGGCTGGGTATTGACCTGACCTATTATAAGACCAATTCCAAAAACCAGTTGCTCCAGGTGGCCTCCCCCGCTTCGTCCGGCTATTCGACGCTGAATGTGAATGCGGGCAATATTCAGAATTCAGGGTTTGAGGTCATGCTGACGGGCAAGCCAATCGTCAAAAAGGATTTCACCTGGAATATGGGTCTGAATTATGCCCGAAATACCAACAAAGTACTTGAATTGTACGAAGGGGTAAGCCTGTTCTACCTTGGCTCATCGGCTAACGTGCGTATGGCTACGCCCGTTGTTAAAGAAGGTGGCTCGTATGGCGATTTATATGGCTACAAATGGAAAACGCTGAATGGTCAGTACGTAGTCGATGCCAATGGCGTTCCCGTAAAAACCGACGCTATTGAAAAACTCGGCAACTTTAACCCAAAATTCACCGCAGGCTTTAGCAACAGTTTTACCTACAAAAACTGGAATCTGAACCTGCTGATCGACGGTAAGTTCGGCGGCATCGTTACCTCGGGTACGTCGGCGCAGATGGCGTATGCGGGCACCTCGGCCAGTACAGTAGCGTTTCGGGATGCCAACTCCTGGCTGGTTCCGGGCGTAACCCCCACAGGGGAAACCAATACCGTTTCGGTAAATGCGGAGAAATTCTGGCAAACCATAGCGCAGGGCGATTACTCCTGGGGTGAGTTCTTCACCTACGATGCCACCAATGTTCGGGTACGCGAATTAACGCTGGGCTACAATTTCACCCGGTTACCCGGCTTTTTCAAACACGCCCGCCTGTCGTTTGTAGCCCGTAACCTGTTCTTCCTCTACCGGGGTAGCGCCATTCTCGATGTTCCGGGCATTGGCAAACGAAAAATGGATTTCGATCCGGAAGTAAGTTTCGGCAACAGTAACTTCCAGGGGGTAGAATACTATAATCTGCCATCGACCCGCAACATTGGTGTGAACCTCAAACTCTCTTTCTAAATGCTTTGATCATGTTAAAACGGCTAAATTCCCTTTATTCGGCAACCACAAAGCTTGTTGTGCTTGCGCTGGTAGGCATTGGCTTAGCCAATTGCACCAATCAGTTTGAAACACTAAATACCGATCCAACCAAAATCAGCAGCGTTGGTAGTACGGAGTACCCGTTTCTATTTGCCTACGCACTGATGACGCCTACGTTAAGCCCCGACAATTTTGAAGTAGGCGAAGGCACCATCGCGTCGGTATACTCGCAGTTTTTTGCGCAGGCTGCCCAGTCCTTCCCAACCGACCGATACGTTGTTCGGCAGGATTGGATGCCCGCCTGCTGGAACCCCGTCTATACGTCGGCGGCCCCGCAGCTCAAAACGATCATGGCCGGAACATCTCCTCAATCGGCGGAGAATGCGGTGGCAAACGTCTGGTGGGTTTGGATGTTTCACCGTGTAACGGATTATTTCGGACCCATTCCGTATTTCGATGCCGCTTCGGGTAAACGGTATGTCTCTTACACACCCCAGGACTCGATCTACTATGATTTTTTCAAAAAATTAGATGCCGCCACTACGGTCTTAAAAGCACATGCCACCGAAAAGCCTTTTGGCTCCTATGACCTGGTGTATGGCAAAAATGCCAATCCAGCCACAGCCTGGATGAAACTGGCCAACACCCTGCGCCTGCGCCTTGCCCTGCGAATCTCGAAAGTAAATCCAACCCTGGCCAAACAGCAGGCCGAAGCCGCTGTTACGGCGGGTGTGCTGACCGATATCGCCGATGACGCCTATATGCCCAAATCGACAACGACCTACAATGAATACAATGGGCTGGCCGTAACGGCGGGTTGGGACGATATTCGGATGAGCGCTACGATGGAATCCATTTTAAAGGGATATAACGACCCCCGGTTGCCTATTTACTTCCAGCCAGCGGTTTCTACAGGTACCTATGAAGGGGTGCGAAATGGGCTATTCACCTCCGAAAAAATTATTCCGATCAACTCCCGACCCTACAACTCGAATATGGGCACACGCTGGGTTAACTGGGTCAATAACGACTGGAAAACGACCTATAACGTTTCGCAGGATTTGATGCACGCTGCCGAAGCGTACTTCCTGCGGGCTGAAGGTGCCCTGAACGGCTGGAGTATGGGCGGTACGGCCGAAGAGTTGTATAAAAAAGGAATTGCCACATCGATGGCGCAATGGGGCATTACGGATCAGGCAGCCATAGCGGCTTATGTCATCAACACCGCCGTTCCTATTGCACCACAGGATGGCATGAATTCGCCAGCCGTCAACGACTACCCCGTAAAATGGAGTACGTCGACCGACATGCAGCGTAAACAGATTGCGCAACAGAAATGGCTGGCGCTGTATCCGGATGGTATGGAAGCCTGGGCCGACGTACGCCGAAGCGGTCTGCCGAAGCTGTATCCAGTCGTTCACTCTGAAAATACGGATTTACCAAGCGGTACTTTTATCCGGCGGATGCCTTTCCTGGACTCGGAAAAACAGACGAACGCACCAGAAGTTACCAAAGCCGTCAATATGCTGAGCGGGCCCGATAATGCCGCTACCCCGCTGTGGTGGGATAAAAACTAGTAGATAAAGGAGCGATTAGGTTGTACTGACGGGCTTCAGCCTGTGCTTCTAGTCAACGCATCACGAGCTGAAGCCCGTCAGTACAACCCCTAAGCCGCATCCTCGGTCTGTGTCCTCACAGAACGCTACCAATCAGCCTACTTTAAGGCGTTCTGTGAGGACACAGACCGAAACTTCTCGTGTCTACGACACGTAAGCACGAGAAGTTTCGGGTCCAACCGCTACACGGTCAAAATCTTATCATTAGCGTTATACATACCCTACTATATTTTAATCTACCAATCTGTATTTTGTAAACAAATATTATATAATTTCGTCAACAAATAAATCATAAAGCCTAGTAATGGTATTTCCTTAACCCATGAAGTTTTCTGATCTTAGCTACCCACAGATTAACCGCTATATCAACAAGGTACTTCTGCTTCCCCTCGGAGCAATTGAGCAGCACGGTCCGCATCTGGCGGTGTCAACCGATACGGATATCGTAACCAGGGTTGCTCAGGAAGCCGAGAAGGCCCTGCCCGATACGGTACTGCTCTGCCCAACCCTGCCGTTTGGCTCCAGTCACCACCATTTGTCTTTTGGCGGTACGATGAGTCTGGCACCGGAACTATACACGCAGGTAATTATTGATCTGGTACAATCGCTGGTGCTCAGTGGGCATCAGCGGATTGTCCTGCTCAACGGACATGGCGGTAACATTACCCCAGTGAAACAGGCACTGGCGGTATTAAGCAAACGATTCGATGCGAGTCATCAGCCAACCATTGCTCTGGCGACTTATTGGGAATTAGCCGGTAGCGTGTTCGCTGGAGAGACACCCATGGAAAGCCCCGCGCTGAGCCATGCCTGCGAATATGAAACGAGCCTGATGCTTCATCTTTTCCCTGAAAAAGTCTGGATGGATCAGGTAGTGCGGGCGCAACGACCAGAGCGAAATGGGTACATCGGCTGGGAAGACGATGAGCCGTATCGGGGCGTAACGGTCTTCAAACAAACCGAATTCATTTCCAGCAACGGTAGCAGCGGAGAACCACAACTGGGAACCCCAAAAAAAGGAAACCATCTATTCGATGCGGCCGTCAGGGCGCTGATTCAGTTTCTGGACGCCTTCAAAAACTGGCCTTTATCTGAAAACCTGGCAACAAAACCATGAAGAAACTGGAAATCAAACATCCCAACAAAGCGATCAACACAGGCGCTTATTCAGCTGGCGTTCTGGTGGGCGATCTGCTATTCGTTAGCGGTCAGGGGCCATTGGATCTGGTGACGGGCGAGGTGAAACACGGCACCATCGAAGAAGAAACCCTCCTGACGCTATCACACGTACAAAAGATTGTGGAAGCCGCCGGGGGAACCATCGACGACATTGTCAAATGCACCGTTCACCTGGAAGACATCAATGAGTTTGATCGGTACGACGCGGCCTACGGGTCATTCTTCACCGGCATACGCCCGGCCCGCACCACCGTCCAGTCGGTATTGTCGGATGGGATCAAGATTGAAATTGACGCCATTGCCCGGATTACATCTCCCACCCTTCAACCCCGTGATGTATGAGTTCTCAACTACGTATCGGAACGGTAGGACTTGGCCTGATGGGAAGCAGCATTGCTACCTGCATACTGGCGGCTGGTCATACGGTTACCTCGTTGATTAAAGAAATCGAAACCGCTGATGAAGCCCGGAATCGTATTCTTGGCTATCTACAGCAGTTAAGCCAGGAAGGGCTGTTGACGGATACACCTCAAACCGTTATCGAGCGCCTGACCATTACCGACGATGTGTCATTGTTGAGCAATCACCCCGTTGTAATTGAGTCGATTACCGAGAACATCGACGAGAAAAAACGGCTGTATCAACAGTTGGAAACGGTCCTCGCTCCTACGGCTATCATTGGGAGTAACACCTCGGCCATTCCAGTATCGGTATTACAAAGCGGCCTCAACCATCCTGAGCGGCTGTTGGGTCTTCACTGGGCCGAACCAGCGCACATTACCCGATTTATGGAGGTCATTTGCGGGAAAGATTCCGACTTAGCCTATGCCTACGAGATCGTTAAACTAGCCGAAAGCTGGGGCAAGGAACCGTCCTTGCTCAAGAAAGACATTCGGGGATTCATTACCAATCGGATCATGTACGCCATGCTTCGGGAGTCGTTCAATCTGGTTGAAAATGGCTACGCGACGATTGAGGATGTGGACCGCTCGCTTCGGAATGATCTGGGCTACTGGATCACCTTCGCGGGGCCGTTTCGATTCATGGACTTGACGGGCATTCCCGCTTACCTGACCGTTATGAAAGACCTGTTCCCTGACCTCAGCAACAGCACCGAAACACCGAAACTGATGGAAGAGCTGGTTGCCTCGGGGGCGAAAGGCGTGCAGAATGCCCAGGGATTTTACCCCTACACGCCCGAATCGGCCAAAGAATGGGAGGAGAAGTTCATCGACTTCAGCTACGACATCCGGAAACTCGCGCAAACCTACACGCCTACCGCTACCGACGATACTAAATGACACGTATTCAAACCATAAAGGCTACCGAAGTGATTGTTCCGGCCAAACCGGGCAGCCTGAACTCCGATGAAGTCATCGACAGCGATTCGGCCTTTGCCAAAAAATTCCTGACCGGTGAGCGTTGGACCGAGTTTGCCAACCAACCCAAATGGATCATTGAACTCACGCTGGCCAACGGCCTGACGGGTATTGGCGAAACCTACCGGAGTGCGTCTGGGGAGTTACTCCATCAGGCCATGCAGGATCTGGTTGGGCAGGATGTGCTAAAACTTAACTGGCGTCGCTTACCCATTGTTGATCAGCGCATTTACGAAGCGTTTGAGTCGGCGGTGCTGGACGTTGTTGGTAAGTTGCTCAATGTGCGGGTGTCCCAACTCCTGGGTGGTACGTACCGCGACCGGATTGATTGTTTTGGCTGGACAGGTCGCCGGACGCCGGAAGATGCTGCCCAGAAAGCGTATGAAGCGATGCGAAAAGGGCATAAGGCGTTCAAATTCAAATGCTCAGACGAAGATCCGGTTCGGCTCTGGACGGAAGCCATTCGGGACAAATGCGGTGATGGCATCAAAATCCTGCTTGACCCAAACCAGCGCTGGACCGATGTGGAGACAACCCTCCGGTTGATGGAAGGCGTTGACAGAACCATTATGCTGGGCCTCGAAGACCCGATTTTGCACGCCGATGTTACCGGGTTCAAGTACCTCCGCGAAACGCTGGGTATGCCCATGTACCGACATATTTCCCTGCCCTACACGCAGGACATTCGCGACATGATTGCCTTTGTTCGGGCCGATGCCGTGGATGGGTACAACATTAATGGGTCGGCCTACAACTCGGTGCTGCTGGCTGAAATCGCGCATCTGGAAGGTAAATCCTGCTGGCGGGGTTCGGAGGTGGACTTGGGCATCTCGGAAACGATGGGGCTGCATATTGCCGCAGCCAGCATCAACTGTACCATTCCGTCCGATCTGTTTGGCGAGCTGGTCCGCACCGACGACCTGATTACCGAACCCATCCGCTTCGAGAACGGAGCGGCTATCGTACCGACGGGACCAGGCTTGGGCATTGAGCTGGACTATGACGCGCTGGACACCTACAAAACGAATCAGTTTTTACAAGCGAGCTTATGAACAAGTCGATTCAGTCGTGGGCGATTCTGTTTTTCTGCAACCTGATCTGGGCCTTCCATTTCACCAGCATCAAACTGACGCAGGATCAGGTCGGGCCGTATTTTACCGTCTGGGCACCGATGCTGCTGGCCACGATTTTCCTGGCTCCGTTTGTCATCCGGGATTTTCGAAAGGGCGGCAAGAAGCTAAAGGACATCCTGATTTTCGTGCAGTTGGCCGCTCTCGGCGCCTTCCCCTCGCAGGTACTGATGACTTGGGGAACGCAGTATTCGTTAGCCAGTAATGCCGCCATTCTGGTCATGACCTTGCCCGTGATTACGGCCGTTTTCGCCTTTCTGATCCTGAAAGAAAAAATGAATACGGCCCGCTGGATCAGCTTTGCCATCGCCATCATTGGGGTGATTCTCTGCTCAACCGACGACATTAAACGGATGGACTTAAGCTCCCGCTATGCCCTGGGCAACGGCCTGATCTTCCTGGCGATTCTGGGCAATGCCTACTACAATGTGGGCTGCAAAAAAGTATCGGGCCAATACACCGAGATGGAGATGGTTTTTTATACCTACCTGGTGATGTCGATTCTGTTAACGCCCCTGGTGCTGTATTACGAGCCGGAGATGTTTGGGAAGGTTCCGAGCTTCACTACGAACACCTGGATCGGCATGATCTCGCTGACGCTCTTTCACAATTTCCTGTCGATGCTCCTGTTTTTCAAAGCGTTGAAGAATCTGGATGCTACGCAGGTCGCTTTATCGAATTACCTCATCACGTTCATGGGGTTACCCATTGCTGCCATCTGGCTCGGTGAAACCCTGAACCGACAGGCCATCATTGGTGGCATTCTCGTGCTGGCCTCAACCCTTATCCTATCCATTGTCGATAGTAAAGTACAACAAAAAAAAGTAGCTAACATTAATCAAGAACCGGCAAAGTTATGACAAACACAGACAACGAACTGTTTGGCGTAGTACCCATTATTCCAACACCATTTACCGAAAATGAAGAGATCGACGAAGACGCGCTCCGCAGTTTAATTGACTTTGCCATCGACGGTGGGATCAAGGCTGTTTGCCTGCCCGCCTACGCCAGCGAATTTTACAAATTGACCGACGACGAGAAATTACAGGTTGTACGGGTAGCCGTTGAACGGGCTGCGGGTCGGTTGAAAATCGTCGCTCAGTCGAATCATCCTTCGCTAAAAGTAGCCATCCGACTGGCGCAGGCTAATGTGCAGGCCGGTGCCGACGTAATCTCGCTGGCGGTTCCCCGAATTTTCAGCCTACCCGAAACCTCGCTAAAAGTATATCTGTCCGAATTTTTACAGTCGATCCCAAACACACCCGTTCTGATTCAGGACTTTAATCCCGGCGGCTCATCAATCAGTGTGGAATTCATCAAGGAGTTGATGGACGAGAACCCGAATTTCAAATACCTGAAACTGGAAGAACCCCTGTGCGCACCGAAGTTCGAAAGCATCATTCAGGCCACAAACGACAAAATTGGCCTGTTTGAAGGCTGGGGGGGGCTGTACATGCTCGAACTGGTACCCATCGGTATACGGGGTGTTATGCCGGGACTGGCCGTTGCCGACATACTGCAAAAGATTTTCACCCTGCGTTCTACCGGCGAAGATGCCAAAGCGTTCGAGTTATTCGAACGGGTAATGCCGCAGATATTCTTCTCACTCCAAAACATGGAGTTGTTCCACTACGCCGAGAAAGAGCTGCTGATTGCCCGTGGTGTACTGAGCAACAGCATCGCCCGAAAAGCCGCCTATATTCCCGACCCCTCGTCGATCAGCTACATACGGGAGCTGAACCAGCGCGTTCTCGACATAGTGAACAACGAAAAATATGCCATCCGGTCAGTGGCCAGTAGCCTTGTTGCTTAACTAATGAATAATGTAAAATGAATAATGGATAATGTAAGATGAATAATAAATAATTCAGGATAAATGACCTGATAGTCAACACCTCATTGTTCATTTACTCAAAACCACAGTATCATGGGAGAATTTAGCGGACAGGTTGCGCTGGTTACCGGAGCAGCCTCCGGAATTGGGTTGTCCATCGTACACAAGTTACTGGCCGAAGGCGCTCAGGTTGGCTTGCTCGATTTTAATGAATCCGCTTTACAGCAGGCGTTTGAAAAATACGGTCCGGATGCCTTGCGCATCGGCATCGACATCACCGACGAAGGTCGGGTAAACGAAGCCGTTTCGCAGGTACATGCACACTTTGGCAAAATTGACGCCCTCATTAACTGCGTGGGTATTACGGGGATCACAAACGTGCAGAGCCACGAGGTGAGCAGTGAAAATCTACACAAGGTATTTGAGGTAAACTTCATGAGCAGTTTTTATACCTGCAAGGCTACACTACCCTTCATGCTGGACCGGAGTTATGGGCGGATTCTGCACATTGCCTCCATTGCCGGGAAAGAGGGAAATGCAGGCATGCTGGCCTATTCGGCCTCGAAAGCAGCCGTAATCTGCATGGCCAAAGTACAGGGTA
>Ga0209933_1000416_pt1 | contig 81687 bp, 77 predicted proteins | sample ThiBiot_300_biof_FD_183944 | JGI IMG/M metagenome (GOLD analysis project Ga0209933, IMG submission 183944) | Wastewater bioreactor microbial communities from Cape Town, South Africa - Thiocy_cont_300_biof (SPAdes) | ecosystem: Engineered > Bioremediation > Thiocyanate > Unclassified | place... | reverse complement strand
ATGGCCGCCTGCTTCACCTTGCCGTCGACATGGCTTTCGAACTGCTCGAAGTTCGCCTCGAAACGCTTGGCGACGTCGCGCGCGGCGCTGTCGTAGGCTTTCTTGTCCTTCCAGGTGTTCTTCGGGTTGAGCACGTCGCCCGGGACATCCGGGCAGGCGCTCGGTACCTGCATGCCGAAATGCGGATCGGTCGCAGACGCCACCGACGCCAGGGTGCCGTCGAGCGCCGCCCGCACCATGGCGCGGGTATGGCGGATCGACATGCGCTGGCCGACGCCGAAACCACCGCCCGACCAGCCGGTGTTGACCAGCCAGCACTTCACGTTCTGGCGGGCCATCTTCTCGCCCAGCATCTTGGCGTAGACAGTCGGATGGCGCGGCATGAACGGCGCGCCGAAGCAGGTCGAGAAGGTCGCCTGCGGCTCGGTCACACCCTTTTCCGTACCGGCGACGCGCGCGGTGTAGCCCGACAGGAAGTGATACATCGCCTGCTCCGGCGACAGCCGCGAGATCGGCGGCAGGACGCCGAAGGCATCGGCCGTCAGCATCACGATGTTCTCGGGCGTGCCGGCAATGCCGGTGGCCGAGGTGTTGGGAATGAAGTCGAGCGGATAGCAGGCGCGCGTGTTCTCGGTATAGGCGCCGTCGTCGAGGTCGAGACGGCCGGTCGCCGGATCGATCACGACGTTCTCCAGCACCGTGCCGAAGCGCCCCGTGGTGGCGTAGATCTCGGGCTCGGCCTCGCGGCTGAGTTTGATCACCTTGGCGTAGCAGCCGCCTTCGAAATTGAAGAGGCTGTTCTCGGCCCAGCCATGCTCGTCGTCACCGATCAGGGTGCGCGTCGGATCGGCCGACAGCGTCGTCTTGCCGGTGCCGGACAGGCCGAAGAAGATCGCCACGTCGTCCTTCGGACCGATATTGGCCGAGGCGTGCATGGGCAGCACGTTCTTGTCGGGCAGCAGGTAGTTCAGGATCGTGAACACCGACTTCTTGATCTCGCCGGCATACCAGGTGCCGCAGATCGCCACGACGCGATCGGTGAAGTTCACCAGGATGGCGCAATCGGACGCCGTACCGTCGAGCTTGGGATCGGCCTGGAAGCCTGGCAGGTTCAGGATCGTGAATTCCGGCTTGAAGCCTTCCAGTTCCTCGGGCTTGGGCCGCAGGAACATGTTGCGGGCGAAGAGATTGTGCCAGGCGGTCTCGTTGATCACGCGCACGCCGATGCGATGGGCGGGGTCGGCGCCGGCCCAGCAGTCGCGCACGAACAGGTCGCGGCGCTGCGCGTAGGCGATCATGCGATTGTAGAGCGCCCGATAGCGATCGGGCGAGATCGGCTTGTTGGTCTTGCCCCAGTCGATGCGGCCCTTGCTCTCGGAATCCTCGACAATGAACTTGTCGTTGGGCGACCGGCCGGTATGAATGCCGGTGCGAACCACCAATGCGCCGCCATCGGCCACCACGCCTTCGCGGCGGCGGACCGCCTCCTCGTAAAGTGCGGGAACCTGCAGGTTCCAATAAACGTTGCTCAAGTTCTTCAACCCGAGCGTCTCAAGTCCTGATTTGGGTACGACGAAGCCCGCCTGGTGCACGGCGTTTCTCCTGCTTTTGCGGCTGATCCGATGAATGAACGTAATGGGGGATTACCAGCCCCCAGAAAACGTCGCAGTGACCTTTTCGTTGCCTTTCTAAGCGCTAAAGGGACGGCCCTGACGTGGCAAGAGGCTGCGCAGAGGCTGCGACAGTTGGTGCCGAGGATCATGTGGATCGGCCTTCGCACTCGCGAAGGGCATCCCGCGGCGCGGAATCAGGTTCGGTCGCGAGAACGCCCACGAGAGCAAGTGCAGCGAAGCGACCCCCTTCAGGTCACAGCGCGAGCCTTCGCGACAAGTGCAACCAGGACCTTCCGAGCCTCGCCAGCCGCGGCCAGCGGCGCCTCGAAGGCAAGCCGTGCCACCTGCCCGCCCTGCCGCAGATCGAGGCCCTCCGGATCGATGCCGGTCATGTGCCAGCCTGCGCCAGCCAGCCCCAGCAACTTGCCGGCATAGAGCTGGATTGCATCGGCATGGTCCTCGTTCATATGGGTCACGATTCCGGCCTCGGCCTCGGCCAGACCCAGGGTCTGAGGCGCCGCCAGGTCCGCCCGATCGATCCAGCGGATCTTGCCGAAGCCGCCCACCAGGTGGGTCCGCTCCACGGCCACACGATAGAAGCGGAAGTCCTTGAAACCGGCATACAGGGCCGCATCGGGATGGCGGGCCAGGAAGCGGGCCTTGGTGCGCTCGTCGGCCGTCCGCTCGGCTCGCCCCAGCACGGTGACCCGCGGACCGGTCAGCGGCTGATCGAGGCCGGCCGTGCCGTCGAACAGGAGCGAAACGCGGCTGTCTGCCTGGATTGCCTTGGTATGTTCGGCGAGATCGCTCAAAAGCAGGAGGGGCGACAGATCGTGATCGACCGCGACCAGGACCAGCGAGGCATAGGGCCAGACGCCGGTTTCGCCCGGCAGGGCGCTGGCCAAGGCGGCACGGTCGAGGCCGCGAAGCAGATCGCGCACGGAGCGCGGCATGTCGTCATGGGTCATTTTCGGTTCAAAAAAGCCGCAATTGTTCGCTTGAGGATTACGGGCCGGGGAGGCGGCGGCGGCGGCCCGGTCTGTGATAGCATGGTCCACTGTCCGTTGTCCGCTGTGCCCCTGCAGGAGAAGCCAAGCCGTGCGCAAGAACATCGCCCTCGTCGACGACGACCGCAACATCCTCACCTCCGTGTCGATGCTGCTCGAAGCCGAAGGGTTCCAGATCAAGACCTACAACGACGGTGCTTCGGCGCTCGAGGGGCTGAATCAGTCGCCGCCCGATCTCGCCATCTTCGATATCAAGATGCCGCGGATGGACGGGATGGAGCTGCTGAACCGCATCCGCAAGACGCAGCAGTTCCCCGTAATCTTCCTCACCTCCAAGGACGAGGAGATCGACGAGGTGCTGGGTCTGCGCATGGGCGCCGACGATTTCATCCGCAAGCCCTTTTCGCAGCGCCTGCTGCTGGAGCGCATCCGCGCCGTGCTGCGCCGCGCCGACGCCGGCGGCGGCAAGGGTGAGTCGGCCGCGGAGCGTATCGTGCGCGGCGAGCTGGTGCTCGATCCCAGCCGCCACCAGTGCACCTGGAAGGGCAAGGAGGTGCATCTCACGGTCACCGAATTCCTGCTGCTCAAGTCGCTGGCCGAGCGACCGGGTCACGTGAAGAACCGCGACCAGCTGATGGACGCGGCCTACGGCGAGACGATCTACGTCGACGACCGCACGATCGACAGTCACATCAAGCGAGTCCGCCGCAAGTTCCGCGAGGTCGACGGCGAGTTCGAGCAGATCGAAACGCTCTATGGCATTGGATACCGATACCGCGACTCCTGAGCCGCGTGCGCGGCTGTCGCAGCCCCCGTCGGGGCGCCCCTCGAAGCGCCCGACTTTCGGTTCGCGGATAGCAGAGGCTATCGCCACGTCCCTGCGCCGGCTGTTCCCCGGCCGGTCGCGTGCGCCTGTGATGACGGCGGCGACGACGTCGTCGGACTCACCGTCACTGTTGCGTCGCCGGCGCAGTGTCGACCGCAGCCATTCGCCGCTCACGCGCCGCATCCTGCTGCTCAACCTGATCCCGGTCGCGCTGCTGACCCTGGGCGCGGTCTACCTCAGCGACTACGAGGACGAGCTGATCGACACCGAGCTCGCCTCGCTTCTGGTCCAGGGCGAGATGGTGGCGGCCGGCATTGGCGAGGTCGCCGTGGTCGGCGGCGAGACCACGGTCAACCGCATGGATGCCGACGCTGCACGCCAGCTCCTGACGCGCCTGGTGCGCCCGACCGGCGTGCGGGCGCGGCTGTTCAGCGAGACCGGCGAGCTGCTGGGCGATTCGGCCGTGCTGAGCGAGGTCGGCCGCATCCATGTCGTGCCCCTGCCGCCGCCCGAGACGCCGACCGAGGCCAAGATCGACGCCGAGATCGACTGGACCGACCGGGTCGGCGACTGGATCAATCGCCAGCTGTCGCGCGTCGACCGCTATCCCGAATATGTCGAGCGGCCGGCGCCGACCCTGCGGGAGTTCCCCGAGGCGGCGAGCGCGCTACGCGGCTTCAATGCCTCGGCCGTTCGCAGCGCCGGCGACGGCCGGCTGATCCTGAGCGCCGCCGTCCCCGTCCAGCGCTACAAGCAGGTGCTGGGCGCCCTGCTGCTGACCCGCGACAATCGCGCCATCGCCGCCTCGTTGCGCGAAGTGCGCTACGACATGCTGACCATCGCGGCGGCGGCACTCGGCATCACCGTCCTGTTGTCGCTCTACCTCGCCGGCACCATCACCCAGCCGATCGTCCGGCTGGCCCGCGCCGCCGACGAAGTGCGCCTGGCACGCGAAAGCCGACCGGCGATCCCCGATCTCGGCAAGCGCGGCGACGAGATCGGCGACCTGAACGATGCGCTGCGCTCGATGACCGAGGCGCTCTGGCTGCGCATCAACACCATCGAGAGCTTCGCCGCGGACGTGGCGCACGAGCTCAAGAACCCCCTGACGTCGCTGCGCTCGGCAATCGAGATGGTAGGCCGTCCCGACCTCGACCACGAGCGCCGCAGCCGGCTGATGACCATCGTGATGGACGACATCAACCGGCTGAACCGGCTGATCTCCGACATCTCCGACGCCTCGCGCCTCGATGCCGAGCTGATGCGCGGCGAGGTGAAGCCGGTCGAGCTCGAAGCGCTGCTGCGCGACATGGTCAATCACTACGCCGCGACCGCCAACCAGAAATCGGGCGTCGAGGTCGAGTTCCGGGTCGCCGCCAACCCACCCTACGTCGCCCACGGCCATGACGGCCGCTACGGCCAGGTGTTCCGCAACGTCATCGACAACGCCCTGTCCTTCAGCCCGCAGGGCTCGCGCATCCTGGTCGAGCTCAGCCGCGAGCCGCGCAACGGCCCGTTCGTCGTCACGATCGACGACGAAGGCCCGGGCATCCCCGAGGACAATCTCGAATCGATCTTCCAGCGTTTCTATTCGGAGCGCCCGACCGAGCATTTCGGCCAGCATTCCGGACTGGGCCTCTCGATCTGCCGCCAGATCATGGAGACCTATGGCGGCTCGATCACCGCCTCCAACCGACGGGCGCCCGACGGCAAGGTGCTGGGGTCGCGCTTCACGGTTCGCATCCCGGTCGCGACCGGCCGGAAATGACCACGCGCGTCCACGCGACCTCGGTCGCCCTCAAGGCGCGAAGCCGCACCTGGCAAGTCGTGCTGCTGCGTGGGCCCTCGGGCGCCGGCAAGTCCGATCTCGCGGCACGGCTGATCGAGGCCGGCGGACGGCTGGTCGCGGACGATCAGACCGAACTCACCCGACACGGGCGACGACTGATGGCCACTTGCCCCAAGACCCTGGCCGGCCTTCTCGAAGTGCGCGGCGTCGGTATCGTGAAGCTCGGCCGCGGCCAGCTCGTCGCCCGCGCCCCGGTTGCCCTGCTGATCGACCTCGTCCCGCCGCAACGGATCGAACGCCTGCCCGAGCCGGCGCGGGAATCCCTGCTCGGCATTACCTTGCCGGTCCTCGCGCTCGCGCCGTTCGAAGCTTCCGCCAGCGCCAAGTTGCACCTTGCTCTCGGACAAATCGCGGCGGCATGATCCCGCCGCGATCCATGCCGGACAACAGATCCTCCTCCCCACCCTCCCTCGCCACGCCGGCGCAAATCGAGCGCCGGCCGTTCGTCGTCGTGTCGGGCCTCTCGGGCGCCGGCCGCGTGACGGCGCTGAGCGCCCTGGCCGACATGGGCTATGTCGCCGTCGACAACATGCCGCTCTCGCTGTTCGGCGACCTGGTTCGATCGACGACCGGCAAACCCGGCGAGGAGGCCCCGCCGCTCGCCTTCGGCATCGACACGCGCACCTTCGGTTTCGATCCCCGTGTGCTGGTCGAGCGCGTGCGCGAGCTGCGCAAGCATCCCAGCCTTGCCGTCCGGTTGCTGTTTCTCGAAGCCGACACCGAAACGCTGCAGCGCCGCTACACCGAGTCGCGGCGCCCGCACCCCGTCGCGCCGGATCGACCGGTGGTCGACGGCATCGAGCGGGAGCGCAGCCAGATCGGCTTCATGCGCGACCACGCCGATGTGCGGATCGATACGTCCGGCCTTTCGCCGCATCGGTTGAAACAGATTCTCACCGGACATTTTGCACTGGGTCCTGCGCCCGGAGTGCGGATTTCCGTGATGTCGTTTTCGTTCCGCCGCGGCCTGCCCCGCGAAGCCGATCTGGTATTCGATGCGCGTTTTCTGAAGAATCCGCACTACGAACCGACGCTGCGGGCCTTGACCGGGCGCGATCCGGCCGTCGCGGCCTTCGTCGCAACGGACCCCGACTATGGGCCGTTCGTCGACCGATTGAAGGCGTTGATCGGCCCGCTGCTGCCCCGTTTCGACGCCGAGGGCAAGAGCTATTTGACCATTGCCGTCGGCTGCACGGGAGGCCGCCACCGTTCTGTGGCATTGGCCGAGGAGCTCGCAGAGTGGTTGCGAAGCGCTGGCCGCTCGGTCACTCTATCGCACAGGGACGCTGAAGGAGCCGAAAAGGCCCACGGCTGAGGGTAGAGCAGACAGAATGATCGGTATCGTACTGGTGACCCACGGTAACCTTGCGCAAGAGTTCCTTGCTGCGCTCGAGCATGTCGTTGGTCCGCAGCAATTCACTGCCGCCGTCTGCATCGGCGCCGACGACGACATGGAGAAGCGACGCAGCGAAATCCTCGAGCGGGCGAAAGCCTGCGACACCGGGGATGGCGTGATCGTTCTCACCGACATGTTCGGCGGCACGCCGTCGAACCTCGCCATCTCGATCATGGAGCAGGCGCGGATCGAGGTGCTGGCCGGCGTCAACCTGCCCATGCTGGTGAAGCTGGCCAGCGTGCGGACACGGCCGATCGCCGAGGCCGTGCTGATGGCCCAGGAAGCAGGCCGCAAATACATCACCGTCGCCTCGCGCATTCTGGCCAAGGAAGCTTCGTGAGCGATAGTTCTGGTTCGACTACGGGCGCCGCCGTCGGCGCCCTGAAGCGTAGCTTGCCGATTGCCAACAAGCGTGGCCTGCATGCGCGCGCCGCCGCCAAGTTCGTACGCACCGCCGGCCAGTTCGACGCCGTCGTGCGAGTCTCCTTCAAGGGCCAGGAAGTTTCCGGCCTGTCGATCATGGGCCTGATGATGCTGGCGGCCGGTATCGGCAGCCAGATCGATCTCGTCTGCTCGGGCCGCCAGGCCGGCGACGCCATGGCCGCCCTGTCGACCCTGGTCGAGGGCAAGTTCGGCGAGGAATAGTCGAGGTCAGGTCCATTGTGGCGTGCGTTGGGCCACCTTTTCCTGCGGCAATAGGGCGGCATAAAGCCCCGGGAATATGGACATAAATTCTTGCTTATATGTTGATGGCACGCGTTGAGGCCCTGCCGGGCCGCTGTTATGACACGCCCGCTTTCGCATTCGCCTCGCTTTCCCAGACCGTTTGCCAGACCAGGAGCGCCACATGGCCGATTATGTCGTCAAGGATATCGGGCTCGCCGATTGGGGCCGCAAGGAACTCGACATGGCCGAGACCGAGATGCCGGGCCTCATGTCCATCCGCAAGGAATTCGGCCCCAAGAAGCCGCTGAAGGGCGCGCGCATCGCCGGGTCGCTGCACATGACCATCCAGACCGGCGTGCTGATCGAGACGCTGAAGGCGCTGGGCGCCGACGTCCGCTGGGCATCGTGCAACATCTACTCGACGCAGGACCATGCCGCGGCCGCCATCGCCAAGGCCGGCACGCCGGTCTTCGCGATCAAGGGCGAGAGCCTCGAGGAATACTGGGACTACACCCACAAGATCTTCGAATGGGGTGACGGCGGCGAGCCGAACATGATCCTGGACGACGGCGGCGATGCCACCCTGCTGGTCCATCTCGGCGCGCGCGCGGAGAAGGATCCGTCGTTGATCGCCAAGCCGACCAACGAGGAAGAGGAAGTCCTCTACAAGGCGATCGCCAAGACCAACAAGGAGAAGCCCGGCTGGTACGCCAAGCTCGGCGCCTCGATCAAGGGCGTCACCGAAGAGACGACCACGGGCGTGCATCGCCTCTACCAGATGGCGAAGGAAGGCAAGCTCCTGTGGCCGGCCATCAACGTCAACGACTCGGTCACCAAGTCGAAGTTCGACAACCTCTACGGCTGCCGTGAATCGCTGGTCGACGGCATCCGCCGCGGCACCGACGTCATGATGTCGGGCAAGGTGGCGATGGTCGCGGGCTTCGGCGACGTCGGCAAGGGCTCGGCTGCGTCGCTGCGCCAGGCCGGCTGCCGCGTGATGGTCTCCGAGATCGATCCGATCTGCGCCCTGCAGGCGGCGATGGAAGGCTACGAGGTCGTGACGATGGAAGAGGCCGCGCCCAAGGCCGACATCTTCGTCACCGCGACCGGCAACGTCGACGTGCTGACGCTCGACCACATGAAGGCGATGAAGCACCGCGCCATCATCTGCAACATCGGCCACTTCGACAGCGAGATCCAGATCGCGTCCTTGCGCAATTTCAAGTGGCACAACGTGAAGCCGCAGGTCGACGAGGTCGAGTTCCCCGACGGCAAGCGCATCATCGTCCTGTCGGAAGGCCGCCTGGTGAACCTGGGCAATGCCACCGGCCATCCGAGCTTCGTGATGTCGGCCTCCTTCTCCAACCAGACCCTGGCCCAGATCGAGATCTGGACCAACCCCGGCAAGTACGAGAAGAAGGTCTACACCCTGCCGAAGGTGCTGGACGAGAAGGTCGCCGCCCTCCACCTCGAGAAGGTCGGCGCCAAGCTCACCAAGCTCCGTGCCGATCAGGCCAAGTATATCGGCGTGCCGGAGGCCGGCCCCTTCAAGGGCGACCTCTACCGCTACTAGAGCAGCGTCTCACTAGCCGCCCACAGGGGCGTACATGCTAAAAGTCGGCATCGAAAGATGCCGACTTTTTCTTTGCCCCTTGCCGACGAAGCCGCCACCGAGCGGCTGGGCGCCGCACTCGCCGCCCGGCTGCGGCCACGCGACGTCGTGGCGCTCGAGGGCGGTCTCGGCGCCGGCAAGACCACGCTGGCGCGCGCCATCCTGCGCGCCGCCGCCGGCGATCCGGCGCTGATCGTGCCCAGCCCGACCTTCACCCTGGTCGAGGTCTACGAGACCCCCGCCGCGTCGTGGTGGCATTTCGATCTCTATCGCCTGGAACAGCCCGAGCAGGTCTTCGAACTGGGCTGGGAAGAAGCGCGCGCCGACGGCGTGGCGCTCGTCGAATGGGCGGAGCGGCTGGGGCCGCTCCTGCCGCGTGAACGGCTCACGGTTCGTCTCGCCATCGCGGGCGAGGGCCGGCATGCCATCCTGGAGGGAGAAGCTCGTTTTGGCGACGTCTGAACGCAATCGCGCGCGCGCCGAGTTCGTGGCGGCAGCCGGCTGGGGCAATGCCGGCGAACGCCTGCTGGCCGGTGACGCCTCCTTCCGCAAATACTATCGACTGACCCGGCCGCGCCAATCCGCGGTCGTCATGGATGCGCCGCCGCCGCAGGAGGACGTACGGCCGTTCGTGCGCGTCGCCCGGCACCTGATCGGCCTCGGCCTCAGCGCCCCGCAGATCCTGGCCGAGGATGCCGAGCGCGGTTTCCTGCTGCTCGAGGATTTCGGCGACGACACCTATGCGCGCGTGCTGGCGGCGGGCGGCGACGAAGGCGAACTCTATCGGCGTGCCACCGACGTGCTGGTCGAGCTCTATCGCGCCGACAACCGCTCCATCCTGCCCGTTCTCGGCGCCTATGCCGGTGATGCGCTGATCGAGGCCGCGTCACTGTTGCCGGAATGGTACCTGCCCGCCGTCACCGGCCGGCCGACGCCGTCCGAGGAGGCGGCGTGCTATGTTGCCGCCTGGCGCGAGTGTCTCGCGGCGCTGCCGGCCGGCGACGACGCCCTGCTGCTGCGCGACTACCACAAGGACAACCTGCTCTGGCTACCCGCGCGCCCCGGCGTCAAAGCCTGCGGCCTGCTCGATTTCCAGGACGCCCAGCGCGGCCACGCCTCCTACGATCTGGTATCGCTGATCGAGGACGCGCGGCGCGACGTGGCGCCGGACGTACAGGCCGCCTGTCTCGACCGCTACATTGCGGACGCGGGTATTTCCGATGCGGCCACGTTCCGCACCGGATTTGCGCTGATGTCCGCCCAACGCCATGCCCGCATCATCGGTCTCTTCGTGCGTCTCCTGAAGCGGGACGGCAAGCCCGACTACCTGCAGCACCTGCCGCGCGTGTGGCGGATGTTCGAGAAGGCACTGACGCACGAAGCGCTGACGCCGCTGCGCCACTGGATCGACCGCCTGCTGCCGCCACCGCTTCGCCATTTCGGTGCGCCATGATCCGGACTGCGATGATCCTGGCGGCCGGGCGCGGTGAGCGCATGCGGCCCCTCACCGACTCCACGCCCAAGCCGCTGATTCCGGTGGCCGGCCGGTCGATGCTCGAACGCTCGATGGATCGATTGCAGCGCCACGGCGTTCAGAACATCGTGGTGAACGTCCATCATCTCGGCAGCCAGATCGCCGATCGTGTCGGCGGTCGCGCCCGCATCATTCACGAGGACCGGCTGCTCGATACCGCGGGCAGCGTGCGCAACGCGCTGCCGCTGCTCGGCAACGGGCCGTTCTTCGTGCTGAACGGCGACGGGCTCTGGCGCGACGGTGAAAGCTCGATGCTGGGCCGTCTCGAAGCCGCTTGGGATCCACGACGGATGGATGCCCTTCTGCTGCTGCATCCGCAGGCCAGTGCGATCGGCCACGAGGACGGCGGACGGGGCGACTACTATCTCGAACCCGACGGCCGGGCACGCCATCGCGGCACGGCGCAGACCGCGCCTTATCTGTTCGCCAGCGTTTCGATCTGCGATCAGCGGCTGTTCCAGGGCACGTCCGAAGGCCCGTTGTCGCTGGTGAAGCTGTGGCACCGCGCCGAGCAGGCTGGCCGGCTGCAGGCGCTGGTGCATGACGGCCAATGGTTCCATATCGGCACGCCGCAGGCGCTCGCCGAAGCAGAACGCGTGCTGGGATGAGCGGGATGCGGGACGGCATAACGGGCGTCTTCTCGATCGGCATCGACCGGCGCTTTGCCGACGAGCTGGCGCGCGGCGTGCTAGCCGAACAAGGCGACGATCCGCTGGCGCTGGCGGACATGTTTATCCTGGTCCCGACCCGCCGTTCGGTGCGGGCGCTGCGCGAGGCCTTTCTGCGCGCGACCGACGGCAAGCCCACCTTACTGCCGAACATGGCTCCGCTGGGCGACGTCGACGACGGCGACTGGGAGGCCGCCTCCGGAGACGGCGCCGCCCTCGCCCTGCCGCCGGCCATCGAACCGGCCGAACGCGAAGCGCTGCTCGCCGAACTCGTCGCCCGTTTCAGGGACGATCGGGGCCAGCCGCTCGCCCAGTCGGCGGCGCAGGCGCTGAAGCTTGCCCGCGAGCTCGCGAGCCTGCTCGACGAACTGGCGATCGACGGCGTGCCGTTCGAGAAGCTGGAAGCGCTCGTCGAAGAAAATTTCGCGAGCCACTGGCTGCGCACCTTGCGCTTCCTCGCCATCGTCGGCGAGCACTGGCCGGCCATCCTGACGAACCTCGGCCGGATCGACGCACTCGACCGCCGCACGCGCCTGCTGCGCCTGCAGGCGGAACGGTGGCGCGCGACGCCCCCCGCCACCCGGATCATCGCTGCCGGTTCGACCGGTTCACAGCCGGCGACCCGCGAGCTCCTGTCGGTGATCGCCGGCCTGCCGAACGGCGCCGTCGTGCTGCCCGGCCTCGATCGCGAGATGGACGAGGCGAGCTGGGCGGCGCTCGCCCCCAGCCATCCGCAGTTCGGCTTGCGCGAACTGTTGGCGGCGCTGAAGCAAGACCGGCAGGCCGTGCCCGACTGGCCAGGCGGCCCCGGCGATGCTGCTCGTCGGCAGTTGATCACCGAGCTGATGCGGCCAGCCGAAACCAGCGAAGGCTGGACACGTCCCAGCGCCGCGGCGCTCGACCATGTCACGCGCGCCGACTGCGCCACCCCCCATCAGGAAGCGTCGGTGATCGCGCTGGCGATGCGGGACGCGCTCGAGACGCCGGCGCGAACGGCGGCGCTCGTGACGCCGGACCGCGATCTCGCCCGCCGTGTCGCCGCCGAGCTGCGGCGCTGGCAGATCGAGGTCGACGATTCGGCTGGCCAGTCGCTGGCCGACAGCGCGCCGGCCACCTTGCTGCGGGCGCTGGTAACGGCCGTCGATGCGGATTTTGCCCCCGTCGACCTGCTGGCGCTGCTGAAGCACCCGCTCTGCACGCTCGGCCTGTCGCGACCGGCCCTGCTCGATGCGGCGCGGCGCCTCGACCGCAAGGGCCTGCGCGGCCTCAAGCCGGCGCCGGGACTGTCGGCACTGAAAGCGCTGATCGGGGAGAAGAATTTCGGCGATCCTGCCGACCGGCGTCAGGTCGTCGACCTGATCGACCGCCTCGAGGCCGCGGTCGCCGACCTGACAGCCCCCATGGCCGCTGGCGCCGCCCCGCATCTGCTGCTCGATGCCACGCTTGCCGCGGCGGAAAAACTCGCCCCTGTCGAAACCTTGTGGTCCGGCGAAGCGGGCGAGGCTCTGGCCGATGCGCTGGCGCGGTTGCGCATCGCCTGGACCGACCGGCCGGCGATCGCCGGCGGCGAATGGCCGGCGCTGCTCACTTCCATGCTGGCGACCGAGACCCTCCGGCCGCGCTTCGGCCGGCATCCGCGGCTTGCGATCTGGGGTCCGCTGGAAGCCCGTCTTCAGCGCGCCGACCTGTTGATCCTGGGAGGCTTGAACGAAGGCACCTGGCCTCCCTCGGTCGAGACCGGCCCGTGGATCAACCGACCGATGCGCGACAAGCTCGGCCTGCCACAGCCCGAGCGCCGTATCGGCCTGTCGGCACACGATTTCGCCTCGGCACTTGCCGCCGAAAGAGTTCTGCTGACGCGCGCCGAGCGCGAGGGCGGTGCGCCCACCGTGCCGTCGCGCTGGCTGGCACGGCTCGATGCGCTGTTCGGCTACGATCCCGAGCGTAGTGCGGCCGCGCCAGAGTATATCCAGCGCGGACGGCACGAGCTTCTCGCCTGGGCCGATCAGCTCGACGCCGCCGATGCCTATCGGCCGCGGACGCGGCCGCTGCCGACACCGCCGCTCGAGGCCCGGCCGACGGAACTCACCGTGTCGGACGTCGAGCAGTGGCGCCGCGATCCCTACGGCCTCTATGCACGTCGCATCCTCGGCCTCAAGCCGCTCGACCCGCTGGAGCAGGAGCTCGGTGCGGCGGAGCGCGGGTCGCATCTGCACGACGCCCTGGACGAATTCCTCAAGGCCTATCCGTCAGGTGTCCTGCCATCCGATGCGTTGCGGATCTTCGAGGAGATGGGCGAGCGGCATCTGGCAACGGTTCTGGCCGCCCCGGCGGAGCGGGCCTTCTGGTGGCCGCGCTTTCAGCGCCTGGCGCACTGGTTCATCGCCGTCGAGAATGCGCGCCGCGCCGCTGGTACGCGGCTGCTGGGCGGCGAGATCGACGGCTCCCTGACCGTGGGGCCTCTCACCATCAGGGGGCGCGCCGACCGTATCGACGAGATCGAGCCCGAGGGCTGGGAGATCATCGACTACAAGACCGGCCGCGTGCCCTCGCCCAAGGAGCTCGAGGGGCTGTTCGCGCCGCAGCTTCTGCTGGAAGCGGCCATGGCCGAACAGGGCGGCTTCAGGAAGATCGACGGCAAGGCGCGGACTACGCATTTGGCCTATTGGCAGGCCAACGGCCTGGGCGATGGCGGCACCCAAAAGGAGATCAAGGAGAGCGACGCGCTGGTCGGGCAGATGATGGCGCTGGTCAGCCGCATGGTCGCGCATTTCGGCAACCCGGCAACGCCCTACGAGGCCCTGCCCTGGCCGGAGTTCGTGCCGCACTTCAACGATTATGCCCATCTCGAGCGTGCCGCCGAATGGTCGAGCTCGGGCGGATGCGACGAATGAGCGACGCTTTCGATCCGATCGCCTACGCCACCGGCGAACAGCGCAAGGCGACGGCGCCCGGCCATTCTGCCTGGGTCGAGGCCAATGCCGGCACCGGCAAGACCAAGGTGCTGACCGATCGCGTGACGCGGCTGCTGCTGGCCGGCGTACGGCCCGAGCGCATCCTCTGCCTCACCTTCACCAAGGCGGCGGCCGCCGAGATGCGCAATCGCCTCGCGAGCCAGCTCGGCCGCTGGGCCATGGCCGACGACGCCGAGCTGACGCAAGCCGTCGCCAGGCTGATCGACGCCGAGCCGCAGGCCGAGCAGAAGGTGCTGGCGCGCCGCCTGTTCGCGCGTGTGCTCGATGCGCCGGGCGGCATCAACATCCTCACCATCCACGCCTTCTGCCAGGCTCTGCTGAAACGCTTTCCTCTGGAAGCCGGCGTGGCGCCGGGCTTCGAGGTGATGGACGAAGCCGAGGCGGCCACCCTGCTACGTCAGGCGCAGGACGAACAGGTCGAAGCGCTCGCCGAAGCGGACGCGCCGGAAGAGCTGCGCGCCGCCCTGGCCACCGTCGCCGGCCGGGTCTCCATTGCCGAATATGCCGAACTCATGGGCAAGCTCCTCACCGAGCGGGCCTGGATGCTGGCGCGGATCGCCAACGAGGAGGGGCTGCTACGTTTGCGCCGGCGGCTGGAGCGCCAGCTCGGCTGCGACCGTCCCTTCGACTCGACGCCCGACGAGACGGGCGTGCGCCTTGCCGCCAAGGCTCTCGCGAACGGCGGCGGCAAGCAGGATGCGGTGCGGGCCGACAAGATCGCCGCCTGGCTGGCCGCCTCGGACCGCGACGCGGGCCTCGACGACTACGCCTCGGTCTTCTTCACCGACAAGGGCGATCTGCGCAAGACGATGGCCACCAAAGGCGCCGTCAAGCTGATGGGCGACATCGAGGCGGTCCTGCGCCGGGAAGCCGAACGCGTGGCACTTGCCGTGAACCACAAACGTGGAACGGCGCTCGTCGAACGCACGGTGGCCCTGCTCCGGCTGGGCCTCGATATCACCGGGCGCTACAGCCGCGCCAAGGATCGACGCGCCGTGCTCGACTATGACGACCTGATCGTCGCGACGCGACGGCTGCTCGAGGGCGCCGGCAACGCGGCCTGGGTGCTCTACAAGCTCGACGGCGGCATCGATCACGTGCTGGTCGACGAGGCGCAGGACACCAATCCCGATCAATGGGAAGTGATCCGTCAGATCACCGAGGAATTCTTCGCCGGCGAAAGCGCGGTCGAGCGGCCGCGCACCGTCTTCGCTGTCGGCGACACCAAGCAGTCGATCTTCGGTTTCCAGCGCGCCGACCCGCGCAAGCTCGCCGAAATGCGCAATCGTTTCGCCGAGAAGAGCGAAGTGGCGCAGAAGCCCTTCGTGCCGATCCAGCTCACCGTGTCCTTCCGCTCGACGCCGGCCGTGCTCGAGGCCGTCGACTGGGTGTTCGCCGTCGACGAGGCGGCCGAAGGAGTCGCCCAGCCCGATATCGAAGTGCAGCACTTTGCCAGCCGCAACCAGGAGCCCGGTCGCGTCGAGCTGTGGCCGCTGGTCGCCGGCGCGAAGAGCGAGACCGACACGACCGACTTCGACGCGCCGCGCGACGCTCTGCCGCCGCCGCACGACCGGCTGGCCCGCCTGATCGCTGCCCACGCCGGCAGCCTGATCGGCAAGGAGCGGCGCGCCCGCGACGGCGAGCTGCTGCATGGCGGCCATTTCATGGTGCTGGTCCGGCGCCGCAATGCCTTCGTCAATGCCCTGGTGCGTGCGCTGAAACAGGCCGGCATCGAGGTGGCCGGCGTCGATCGCCTCAATCTCGGTGAGGAGCTCGCCATTCAGGATCTGCTGGCGATGGCGCGTTTCGTGCTGCTGCCGCAGGACGATCTCAACCTCGCCTGTCTTCTCAAGTCGCCACTGGTCGGCCTCGACGAGGAGCAGCTCTTCACCCTGGCGTGGCGGCGGAAGGGACATCTCTGGCGCGCCTTGCGTGAGCACGCAACGGGGCACGCGGCAGATCCCGCCTTCACCGCGGCGCATGGCCTGCTGTCGCAGTGGCTGGCGCGGGCCGACTTCACGACACCCTTCGATTTCTTCGCCCAGGCGCTCGGCCCCGAGGGCGGCCGGCGCCGGCTGCTCGAACGGCTGGGCCACGAGGCCTCCGATCCGATCGACGAGCTGCTGGCGCGCGCGCTGCAGTACCAGCGTGTCGAGGCGGCCTCCTTGCAGGGCTTCCTGCGCTGGTTCGAGGCGGGCGGCAGCGAGATCAAGCGCGACCTCGACGCCAACCGCCGCCGCGAGGTGCGCATCCTCACCGTGCATGCCTCGAAGGGGCTGCAGGCGCCCATCGTCTACCTGCCCGACACGACGCGCGTGCCGCGCGATTCGGAACGCCTGCTGGCGGCGGAGGACGGCAGCGCCCGACTCTGGCTGCCGCGCACCGACGATGCCAACGAAGCAGCCCGCGAATGGCGGGCCGAGGGGCGCCGACGCGCCCTGCAGGAACAGAACCGCCTGCTCTACGTCGCCATGACCCGCGCCGAGGATCGCCTCTATGTCGGCGGCTGGATCGGCACCCGGCGGCAGGATGCAGGCTGCTGGTACGACCGGATTGCCGCCGGTCTCCAGGCCAGCAGCGAAGCGGATAGCCGCGACCGCCTGCATGCCAGGCCACGCGAGTTCGACTTCACCGCGCTGCTGCCCGATGCCGGCTGGACCGGCGACGGCTACGAGCTCTTCAACGACGGCCACATCGCCGAGCCCGATCAGCGCGAGTTGCCGCTGGCACGGACCGCCGAGCTGCAGGACTGGGTGCGCCGGCCCGCGCCCGCCGAGCCCGATCCGCCGGCACCGCTCGCCCCCTCGCAGCCGCTGCCCGACGAAGCCCTGGCCGAGTCGCGTGCCTTCAGTCCATTGGCTGCCGACGATCCCCGGCGCTGGCAGCGCGGCCTGCTGCTGCACGAACTGCTGCGTCACCTGCCCGCCTTGCCGCCTGATGAAAGGCCTGAGGCGGCTCGCCGCTTCCTGGCGCAGGCCGCCCATGGCCTTGCGCCCGAGGATGTCGAGCGTTGGGCAGCAGAGGCGCTGGCCGTCACCGAGGCCCCCGAGCATGCCGCGCTGTTCGCCGAGGGCTCGCGCGCCGAGGTGCCGCTGATCGGTACCGTGCAGACACCGCGCGGCACCTTCACGGTCAGTGGCCAGGTCGACCGCCTCGCTGTTTCTGCGCGCTCCGTGCTGATCGTGGACTTCAAGACCAATCGGCCGCCGCCCCGCGCGGCCGACGAGGTGCCTCTGGCCTACCGGCGCCAGCTCGCCCTCTACCGGGCTCTCCTGCAGCGCATTTATCCGGGTCACGCCGTCCGAGCGTTTTTGCTGTGGACGGCCGCCCCCAGGTTGATGGAGATCGACCAGGAAACCCTAGAAAAATCAATGCCTTATGCTTCCACCTCCGCAATGTCGCCATCTTGACTTGGGGGGTCCCGGTTCCTAGCTTGAGGGCCAAGGGCGGCGCCGGCCATCCACCGGCCTCTCGCATATCCGGAGAAAACATATGACCGTCAAAGCAACCGACGCTTCCTTCGAGCAGGAAGTCCTGAAGTCTGACACGCCCGTTCTCGTCGACTTCTGGGCCGAATGGTGCGGCCCCTGCCGCATGATCGGCCCCTCCCTGGAGGACATCGCCAAGGAGATGGACGGCAAGCTCAAGGTCGTGAAGGTCAATATCGACGAAAACCCGATGGCGCCGACGCGCTACGGCGTGCGGTCGATCCCGACCCTGCTGCTGTTCAAGAACGGCCAGGTCGCAGCGACCAAGATCGGCGCGGAGCCGAAGCAGAAGCTGGTGAGCTGGATCAACACCGTCGTCTGAGCGCCCTCATCGGATGGCGCGCACGTTCTAGCCGTTGCGGACCAGCACTTCGCCGGCAAGGTAGAGCGAACCACAAATGAGAACCCGCATCGGCGCGGGCTGGGTGGCCAGGAGGTCTTCCAGCGCCGCGCCGATGTCGTTTGCGGGGACGCAATCGAGACCCACATCGGCCGCCTTGGCGCAGGCCTCGTGGGGCGTGTAGGCCGCATGGCCTTCGGGGAACGGCACTGCGCGCGCGGCTGTAGCGTAGCGCGCGAGCGGCCGCAGGAAGCCCGAGGCGTCCTTGGTCGTCTGCATGGCGAAGATCAGGTAGAGCGGCAGCGCTGCCGGCTCCTTTGCCCACTCCGCCGCCATGCGGCCAAGCGCGATGCCACAATCTTCGTTGTGGCCGCCATCGAGCCAGAGTTCGCAGCCGGGCGGCAGAGAGCCTGGCAGCGGCCCCTTCGTGAGACGTTGCAGGCGCGCCGGCCACTCGACGGACGCGAGCCCCTTGCGGATCGCGGTGTTGCCAATGTCGAAGCGCGCCGCCCGCAGACGCTCGATGCAGGCGACGGCGGTCGCAGCGTTATCGATCTGATGTACCCCCACCAGCGCAGGGGCGGGCAGATCGAGCGTGAGGAGATCGCTTTCGTAGCGGAAGCCCTGCTCCTGCGGCGTCACCTGCCACTCGTGACCCATGCGGAACAAGGGCGCCGCGAGCTTGGCCGACTCGGTCTCGATTACCTGTGCACTCACCTCGCGCTGGCGGCCGATCACGGCGGGTGTCGCGCGTTTGATGATGCCCGCCTTCTCCCAGGCGATGCCTTCGAGCTTGTCGCCCAGAAAGCCCGTATGATCGTAGCCGACCGGCGTGATGGCCGACAAAGCAGGTTCGATCACGTTGGTGCTATCGAAGCGGCCACCCATGCCGACCTCGATGATGCCGAGTTCGGCCGGCACGCGCGAGAACGCCAGGAGTGCGAGTGCCGTTGTGATGTCGAAGAAAGAAATCGGTGTGTCGCCATTGGCCTCTTCGCATTCCGTCAGCATGTCGTCGAGGTCGTCGTCCTCGATCAGCTGACCGGCAATCCTGATCCGCTCGTTGAAGCGGACCAGATGCGGCGAGGTGTAGACGTGCACCCGGTAGCCGGCGGCTTCGGCCATCGCCCGCAGGTAGGCGACGAGCGAGCCTTTGCCGTTGGTGCCGGCGACATGGACCAGCGGCGGCAGCTTCTTTTCGGGTGAACCCAGCGCCTTCAGCAGGCGCTCGATACGTTCCAGCCCGAGGGTGATCACCCTCGGATGGTGAGCCATCAGGCGCTGGACAATGGCGTCGCTCACCGGCGGCTCAGCGGCCGGCGACGGCCAGGCCGCGGCCCTCGGCGATCATCGGATCCATGAACAACGAGATCATGCGGATCAGGGTCTCGCGCATCTTGTGGCGATGCACGACGGCATCGACCATGCCGTGCTCGAACAGATACTCCGCGCGCTGGAAGCCTTCCGGCAGTTCTTGACGAATCGTGTCCTGGATGACGCGCGGACCGGCGAAACCGATCAGCGACGCCGGCTCGGCGAGATGGACGTCACCCAGCATGGCGAACGAGGCCGACACGCCGCCGGTCGTCGGATCGGTCAGCACCACGATATAGGGCAGGCCTGCCGATTTGACCTTGCGCACGGCAATGGTGGTGCGCGTGAGCTGCATCAGCGACAGGATACCCTCCTGCATGCGCGCGCCGCCCGAGGCCGAAAAGACGACCAGCGGCGCCTTGCGCGCGACGGCGAGGTCGGCGGCCATCACCAGCCCCTCGCCCACGGCCGTGCCCATCGAGCCGCCCATGAAGCCGAAATCGAGCAGCGCCACGATGCTGAGCCGGCTGCCCATCAGGCCGCTCGCGACGACCAGTGCGTCGGTCGAGCCCTGGGCGGTCGCCTGCGCCTCCTTGAGCTTGGCGTCGTAGCGCTTGGTGTCGCGGAACTTCAGCGGATCGACCGGCACGCGCGGCAGCGGGTGCAGCTCGTATTTGCCCTCGTCGAAAAGGTGCGGCAGCCGCTTCAGCGGCCGGAGCCGCATGTGGTGGCCGCAATGGTTGCAGACTTCCTGGTTGGCTTCCCAATCGCGCGTGAACAGCATCTGTTCGCACTTGGGGCACTTCACCCAGAGATTGTCCGGTGTCTCCTTGCGGGCGACCAGGGCGCGCAGCTTCGGCCGGACGAAATTGGTCAGCCAGTTCATGGCGGCGGTATCGCACGAATGGTCATGGCGGCCAAGTCAGCGCCAGAAGCCCGAGAAAGGTGCCGCGAAATCCCCAGGTTTCTTCACTTCGCAGAACGATTTCCGCGCGCGGTAGTCGGCGCAGAGTTTCTGCGCCACTGCGGGCTCGAGATCGGCGATGATGGCGGCCTGGCGGGTCACCTTGTTGGAGGTGACCGGCAGGATGTACTCCTTGCCGAGGGTCGCGGATCCCAGGGTGCCCAGCCGCGCCTGCCCGGCGTCGAAGGCGTTTCGCGCCGTCCGCCAGTCGCCGTAGGTGCCGAGCCATACCGCATCGCCCGGCATGTCGTAACGGATGGTGCCGCACTCGCCGTAGGGCAGCACGGTTGCCGGCCCGCCTTCGCCGTCGCGCAGCTGCCAGACCTTGGGGCGGCTGCCGGCGGTCTTCAGCGCAAAGGCTTCGTCGAACAGGCGTGTCAGGAATTCGTCGCGCAGATCGGCGCGGCGGAAGCCGAACGCCACCGCCACCAGTCGCCGCCCGTCGCGCACGGCCGTCCCTACGATGTTGAAGCCGGAGGCGCAGATGAAGCCGGTCTTCATGCCCTCGGCATAGGGCGCGTAGAGATCGAGGAACTTCAGGCCCGGACCGATCTTGGCGTTGCCGATGAAGAACTCCTGCGTCCGGAAGTAGCCGTAGTACTGCGGGAAGTCCTTGATCAGGGCGAGCGCCAGCACCGCCATGTCGCGTGCCGTCGTCATTTGGGCTGCGTCCGGAAGCCCGTTGGCATTGCGGAACTGCGTCGCCGCCATGCCGAGCCGCGCCGCGGTTTCCGTCATGCGCTGTGCGAACGCAGGTTCGGAGCCCGAGATGCGCTCGCCAAAGGCAGTCGCGACGTCATTGGCCGAGCGGGCGACCAGTGCCTGCAGCCCCTGTTCGACCGTGATCGACTGGCCGGCCGCCAGCACCAGCTTGGAGGCCGGCTTGGCGCGGGCATTCTCGCTGAAGCCCAGCGTCCCGCCGAGCTGCAGGCGACCGGCCTTCAGTTCCTCGAAGACGATGTAGATCGTCATCATCTTGGTGAGGGAAGCCGGATACCAGTAGGCACCGGCATTGCGTTCGAGCAGCACCTCGCCCGTGGCGACATCGACCGCAAGGTAGGGACCGGCTTGCACGGGCCCTGACGGCGAGGCCACGGTTGCGAGCTGGGCCTGGGCGGGGGCCGCCAGGAGGCCGAGCAGGCCGAGAACGCACGACAGGAAACGCGTTTTCATTGTCACCCACGTCCGAGGGGGCATCCGAGAAGGGGGCGACAGCATACGCCCTTCCGCACGCCGACGGGAGACGTTAGATCGGAGAGATGATCAAGGTCATGATAGCTCCGGTCACCCCGTTCCAGCAGAACTGCTCCATCGTCTGGTGCGACGAGACCATGGAAGGCACCGCCGTCGATCCCGGCGGCGACTTCGACATGCTGCAGCAGGCGATCGCCGAGCAGGGCATCAAGGTCACCAAGGTGCTGCTGACCCACGGCCATGTCGACCATGCCTCGGCGGCCGGCACCATGGCCGAGCACTACGGCGTCAAGATCGAGGGGCCGCACGAAGACGACCTGTTCCTGATCGAGGGCCTGCCCGACGCGGGCGCCAAGTACAATTTCCCCACCTACAAACCATTCGTGCCCGATCGCTGGCTGACCAACGGCGAGACCGTCGAGCTCGGCAAGCTCACCCTCGATGTCGTGCACTGCCCCGGCCACACGCCGGGCCATGTCGTGTTCGTGCACAAGCCGTCGAAGGTCGCCTTCGTGGGCGACGTGCTGTTCCGCGGCTCGATCGGCCGCACCGATTTCCCGCGCGGCAACCACGACCAGCTCCTCTCCTCCATCCGCAAGCGGCTGTGGCCGCTCGGCGACGACATCACCTTCGTGCCCGGCCACGGCCAGACCTCGACCTTCGGCTGGGAACGCAAGACCAACCCGTTCGTGGCCGATCTGAACTTCGACGATTGACGGGCAGGGTCGGCGATCAAGCCGCGAGCCAGGCATTCTCCGCGCCATATGCCGCCGCAATCGCCGCTTTCAGCCAGGCTTGCTGCGATTGACTCAACAGCGGCCACGCCGCCGCGAAGTCGATCTCGTCCTTCGGGCGTGGTGCCTTGGCCTTGTAGAAGAGCTGCACCTCGGGCGCGAGGAAAGGAATGCATTGAGCGCCGCGTGTGCCGAGCTCGGCGATCGGCCGCGTGACGGCTGCGGCACGGCGTGACCGCCAAAGCGGTCCGTCACTCTCGTCGAACATCAGTTGGAAACGCCACGGTCCGCCCACCTCACGGCACCACACGTCCGTCACATGCGACGGCAGTGCGATATCCGTCGACCAGGGACGCAAGGTCCCGGGTGGATAGGCCATCCAGCAATCCCATCTTGCGAGCAGCGCCCTCACGGCTGCTTGATCGACGCGCAGGAGAAAGACGTCGATATCGCCGTGGCACCTCAGTGGTCGGCCGACGAAATGGTCGATGGCAAAACCGCCGGCAATCCACCAGGGAAAGTCGGCCGCCGCGAAAATCTCGGCGACCGCTTGCGGCGTCAGCGGCTGCCAGGCCCGTTCATGCTCGGCGACCACGACCTGCCCGATGGCCGAGCCCGTCAGGCCTTGCGGACGCCGCGCACGCCGTCGGCCAATGCCCGGATGTAGGCGAAGACGCCCGGCACCAGGTCGGGCTTGGCTTTTCCGTTGTCGTCGAGGCCCGCTTTCACGCGATCGACGATCGCCGAGCCCACGACCGCCGCGTCGGCGTGGCGCGCAATGGCGGCGGCCTGGTCGGGGGTCTTGATGCCGAAGCCCACGCCCACCGGCAGCTTGGTGTGGCGCTTGATGCGCTCGACGTGCGTGCGCACGGCCTCTTCAGACGCCGACTTGGTGCCGGTGATGCCCAGCACCGAGACGAAATAGACGAAGCCCGAGGCGTATTTGAGCACCGCCGGCAGGCGCTTGTCGTCGGTCGTCGGCGCCGTCAGCAGCACCGTGTCGAGGCCGTTGGCCACGGCATGCGGCTTCAGCTCGTCGGCTTCCTCGGGCGGCAGGTCGACCAGAATGAAGCCGTCGATTCCTGCGGCGGCCGCTTCCTTGCAGAAGCGCTCGGCGCCGCGCTGGTAGATCAGGTTGTAGTAGCCCATCAGCAGGATGGGCGTGTCGTTGTCGCCGGTCTCCTTGCGGAAGCGGCGCACCATGTCGAAGGTGGCATCGACGGTGATGCCGGCCTTGAGCGCGCGCTGGCCGGCGTGTTGGATCGACGGCCCGTCGGCCATCGGATCGGTGAACGGCATGCCGAGCTCGATCAGGTCGGCGCCGGCGGCCGGCAGCCCCTTCAGGATCTGGAAGCCGACGTCGATATTGGGGTCACCGGCGGTGATATAGGTCACCAGGCCGGCGCGCTTGTCGGCCTTGAGCTGGGCGAAGCGCTTCTCGATGCGGCTCATCAGATCTTCACTCCCAGACGCTCGGCAATCTGCGGCACGTCCTTGTCGCCGCGCCCCGAGAGGTTCATCACCAGGAGATTGTCCTTGGACAGGCTGGGCGCGAGTTTGATCGTGTGCGCCAGCGCGTGCGACGATTCGAGGGCGGGAATGATGCCTTCGAGCTTGCAGAGAAGCTGGAACGCCTCGACCGCCTCGTCGTCGGTCGCCGCGACGTACTCGACGCGCCCCTTCTCCTTCAGCCAGGCGTGCTCCGGCCCGATGCCGGGATAGTCGAGGCCGGCCGAGATCGAATGCGCCTCGGTGATCTGGCCTTCCTTGTCCTGCAGAAGATAGGTGCGATTGCCGTGCAGCACGCCGGGGCGGCCGCCGGTCAGCGACGCGGCATGCTCGCCGGTCTCGACGCCGCGGCCCGCCGCCTCGACACCGATGATGCGCACGCCCTGGTCGTCGAGGAAGGGATGGAACAGGCCCATGGCGTTCGAGCCGCCGCCGATGCAGGCCACCAGCGTGTCGGGCAGACGGCCCTCGGCCTCCATCATCTGCTTGCGCACCTCGTCGCCGATCACGCACTGGAAGTCGCGCACCATCGCCGGATAGGGATGCGGCCCCGCCACTGTGCCGATGCAGTAGAAGGTCGTCTCGCAGGTCGCCACCCAGTCGCGCAGCGCCTCGTTCATCGCGTCCTTCAGGGTCGAGGCGCCGGCCGTCACCGGCCGCACCTCGGCGCCCAGCATCTTCATGCGAAACACGTTGGGGGCCTGGCGCTCGACGTCGACCGAGCCCATGAACACCACGCAGGGAATGTCGAACAGCGCGCAGGCCGTGGCGGTGGCGACGCCATGCTGGCCCGCCCCGGTCTCGGCGATCACCCGCGTCTTGCCCATCCGCTTGGCGAGCAGGACCTGGCCCAGCACATTGTTGATCTTGTGGCTGCCGGTGTGGTTCAGCTCGTCGCGCTTCAGGTAGATCTTGGCGCCGCCCAGCTTCCCGGTCAGACGCTCGGCGAAGTAGAGCGGGCTCGGCCGGCCGGCATATTGCGTCAGCAGATACTTCAGCTCGCCCTGGAACTGCGGGTCGACTTTGGCCTCGTTGTAGGCCTTCTCCAGCTCGAGGATCAGCGGCATCAGGGTTTCGGCGACATAACGGCCGCCGAAAAGACCGAAATGCCCGCGTTCATCAGGGCCGGTGCGAAAACTGTTGGGCGTGCTGGACATTGCTCTTCCTGTCGGGACGGGCGGTCTTAGCAATCCCGGCAGGGGTCGGTCAAAAGTCCTCGGAGAGCCCGCTCGAGCCCTCTGGGGGCCGTCCGGCCTCGCAAATCGTCAGCTGCGTACAATGCGGGTGCCGGCCTCGCCGGCGATGGCTCGGCCCATATTCTCGATATCGGTGATGATCCCCTCGCCGTCGCAGGCCGCGACGTAGTCCATGACCGCTGCCACCTTCGGCCCCATCGACCCCTTGCCGAACTGACCCTCGTTCATGTAGCGGGCGGCCTCGACATGAGGCAGGCGGGAGAGCCATTTGACGTCCGGCTTGCCAAAATTGATCGCCACCTGGGGCACCGCCGTGGCGATCAGGAGCTTCCCGGCCTTGAGCTGCCGCGCGAGCAGCGACGAGGCAAGATCCTTGTCGATCACCGCCTCACGGCCCACCAGGCTGCCGGCGACGTCGGTCACCACCGGAATGCCGCCTCCGCCGCAGGCGATAACGATATGGTCGTTGTCGAGCAGGGCACGGACGGTTTCGACCTCGATCACCTCCTGCGGCTGCGGTGAGGCCACGCAACGGCGCCAGCCGCGCCCCGTCTCCTCCATCAGCGACCAGCCGTTGCGCATGGCCAGCGCCTCGGCGACGTCCTTGGTCATGATCGAGCCGATGGGCTTGGTCGGGTTGGCGAAGGCGGTGTCTGCAGGATCGACCCGCACCTGGGTGACGACAGTCGCGACCGGCTTCTTCAATCCGCGCCGGCTCAGTTCGTTGACGAAGGCGCGCTGGAACATCACGCCGATCGCCCCTTGCGTGTCGGCGGTCGCGTAATCCATCGGCACCACCGGCACCTCGGCGGCGGCGATCTCGGAGCGGCGCAGGATGTAGCCGACCTGCGGACCATTGCCATGGGTCAGCACCACTTGCCAGCCGGCGACAGCGACATCGACCACATATTGCGCCGTGCGGGCCGCGGCCAGCGCCTGATCGGGGATCGATGTGCCGCCGCCCTCGGAGGCCAGGGCGTTGCCACCAACCGCGATCACTGCGACGTTGCTCATGGCGCGCTCCTCAAATATCGAAGGTCATGCTTGCAGCCAGCGCCGATACCGCCTGGGTGAAGCAGGCGAGCGGCGCATAGGTCAGCCCCGCACCGACCTGGCCGATACCGGCCTGGCGGTGGGCGATGCCGGTGTTGATGACCGGTTGAATGCCGGTATCGGCGACGAGACGCGCATCGATGCCCGCCGGCGAGCCGGTGAAATCGAGCGCCGGCAAGGTGAAGGCCGCATTCTGGCCGAGCGTGATGTGCAGCATGCGCAGCGTATTGGCCAGCGCATCCCGCGGCGTGCCTCCGACGAACTGCACGATGGCCGGCGCCGCCGCCATGGCGAAGCCGCCGACGCCCGCCGTTTCCGTGATGGCGCTGTCGCCGAGGTCGCGCGCGGCATCGGCCTGGCCGTAGCCGGGAAAGAACAGCCCCTCGATGAACGGCGCCTCGGCGGTGAACCAGCGGTCGAGGCCGGAAATCTTGATCCCGAACTCGACGCCGTTGCGCGCCATCGCCGTGACCAAGGTCGAGCACGGCACACCATGGGCCGCGTCGAGCATGGCTTTGCAGGCGGCCATCGAGAGGTTGAGGAAGAAGTGATCGTTGCCGGCAACGAAGGTGAGCGTCTCCGCGACCGCCTTGGCGTCGAGCCGCTTGGAGGCGAGCGCCGTCGTGGTCAGCTTGCGGAACAACAGCGAAGAGGCGGCGGCATTGCGGTTGTGCACCTCGTCGCCCATGTGCAGCGCCTGGGCCATGATCGGCTTCAGATCCAGGCCACCCATTTCCTCGACGATCACCGCCAAGGTCGGCCCCATCCTCTCGGCCATCCATTTCAGGCGAGCGATCACGTCCGGGCCGTTGGCACCGAAGCGCAGCACCTTGCCGAGACCTTCGTTCATGTTCGAATAGGCCTCGCTGCCGGACGCCGTGTCGCGCACGATCCATACCGGCATGCTCGGGCTGGTGATGCCGGCCATCGGACCGACAGCACGATGGTGGTGGCACGGCTCCAGACGGATGCTGCCGGCTTCGACCAGGCGGCTTGCCTCGTCGAGATTCGCGGCCCAGCCCTCGAACAGGACGGCGCCCAGCACCGCGCCCTGCTGCGGGCCGCACATGTTCTCCCACTTCACCGGCGGGCCTGAATGCAGGATGATCTTGCCGTCCATGTCCGGCAGCGCCTCACGGGCAGTCTTGACGCCGACGAGCACCGGCTGGGCAGCGAGGAAGCGGCCATAGGCCACCTTGTTGGCCTCGGCGATGCGCGGATCGCCGGTCAGAAGCGCGAGATTCCAGGCATCCTTCGGGTTGCCTCCCGCCGGCGGCTGCCATTGCAGATCGGTGGCTTTCGCGCCCTTTTCACGGATGACGTCACCGAAGCTCGCAAGCCCGATATTGATGACGTTGAGATCCTGGCTGATGAGATCGGCCATGGCGATCACCCCTTGATGTTTTCGAGAACGGCGCGAACGAGAGCGACCGCTTCGGCATTGCTGAAGGAGACATCGACACCGGCGGCCCGCAGGATCTCGGCCTGCCGGTCCATATGCTGCGGATCGGCATCGGTGCCGCAGATCTGGGCGACGAAGACCGGCGCACCCTTTCCGCCGGCCGCGGCCCGCGCCTTTTCGATGGCCGGCGCCAGAACGCTCGCCGGATTTTCATGGGCGCCGTAGCCGAGCACGACGTCGAGCAGGATGATCGCGGTTTCGGCGTCCGCCGATTCCTGACTGATGCGCTCCAAGCGCAGCGCCGGATCGATCATCGGGTGCGGTCTGCCGCGCGTGAAGTCGTCGTCGCCGAGATCCATGATCGTATGGCCGCTGCTCCGCCACAGATCGGGCATGCGCGCCGTCTGCTTGGTCGGCGTGTTCGATTGCAGGGCGGGCAGGACATCCTGCAACAGGATCAGCGCCTCGTAGCAGAAGGTGCCGCCGCTATAGAGGCCGCGCAGGTACTTGCGGCCCAACCCAAGTGACGCGGCAAGCCGCTTCGCCCGACCCTGCAGCTCAGCGCTGGCGCCATGGTCGGAGCGGAACGTCGCCTTGCCCGATTTCAGCGCCTCGACAGCACGCCGCGCAGCCTCCTCCAGCGTCAGCGCACAATCGAAGCCCCGTGACTCGACGTCGGCCAGCGCGGCGCCGAGGAAGCACACGACCACCGGCTTTCCGGTGGCACGGGCCGCAGCCAGCACCTTGTCCGCCACCGCCTTGGCCGGCGGCTTGGAGATCAGCACGATCACCCTGGTTTCCGGATCGCCACCGAGCTGCTTGAGAGCCGTGAGCATGGTCAGGCCGCCGACCGCTTCCGAAAGGTCGTGGCCGCCGGTGCCGATCGCCTGGGTCACCCCCTCGCCCGCCTGATGGATCAGGCAGGTCACCTGCTGCAGGCCGGTGCCCGAGGCGCCGACAACGCCGATCCCGCCCTTGCGCACCACGTTGGCGAAGGCGAGCGGCACGCCGTTGATGATTGCGGTGCCGCAGTCCGGGCCCATCACCAGAAGGTTGCGGGCATGGCCGTAGCGCTTGATGGCAATCTCCTCGTCCACCGGCACGTTGTCGGAGAAGATCATCACATCGAGGCCGAGCTTCAGCGCCTTCATCGCCTCGGCGGCAGCGAACGCACCAGGCGTCGAGATCAGCGCGAGATTGGCACCCTTGGCCTCGTCTTCGAGCGCCATGACGATGGCCCGCGGGGGCACCTTCTGCACGGTGCCGTCACCGCCCTTGGCCTTCTCCGACAGTGCTGCCTCGGCAAAATCGAGGGCGGTTTGCAGGCTGGCCTCTTCGCCGCGCACGACGAGCAACATGTCGTTGGGGCGAGCGGCAGGCCGTTGATCTATCAACCCGGCTTCGACCATCAAATCTATGTTGGCGTCGGTTGCCATCTGGGCCGAGGCGGCCTCGATGCCGGGCAATTGCGCGATCTTGGTCGACAGCTGCATCAGCGCGACCGAGTCCCGGTACATGTTGGGGAAGAAATGAACGAGCGGGGTCATGGGAACTCCTCGAGAGCAGTCGGTCGCGGACCTGCTGCTCCTATGAGAGGGGAATGAAATCGGAATGGCCGGCGGCGAGGGCGAGGCCGGTCACGAGGCCGGCGGCCTGATCGATGCCGGAACTGTGCCCGCGCGCGGCAAGGCGTCTGAAGGCGCCGGGTATGTCGCCCTCCGGTTCGGCGATGGCCGCGAAGAATCCGTGCAGCAGACCGGTCCACCAGGGCGTGCAGGCCTGGGCGAGGTAGTCCTTGCTGGCAGACGTCGTGCGATCGAGATGCGGCATCACCCCGCGACGCACGGTTTCGAAGCGCGCATCACCCGCGGCCGCAAGCGCGCCCAGCAAACCGCACAACAGATCGTCGCCGCTCGGCGTGAGGCCGGGGCCGAGGCCAACCAGCCGATGCAGGGCCTGATCCGCTGCTTCCCTCCGATGCAGCTTGCGGCACAGATCGGCGAAGCGCAGATACGCCGCCGTCCGCGTCATCTCTGGTGCCAATCCCCGCATCGCGGCGTCGAGGTGTGCCTTCGCCTCGAGGAGCCCCGGCCGCCAGCCGTCGGCGGGAACACAGCCCGGAAAGCTCGGCGACTGCCACAGGGCGGCATTTCTGCGGTAGTCGATGCGGAAGCCGGAACCGGAAAGGACGCCCCGGTCTGCCGCAACGCGCCGGCCGACATGCAGGTGCGGATGCAGCCTGCCCCACTCTCCTGCGAAGGCAGTGATGATACGCATGCCTTGCTCTTCCGACCCGGCGAGCAGAGTGAGACGGCGCCCGTCGTCGAGCGAGACGGTGCAGGCATGGGCAAACACCGCCTCGACCGCCCCCGCGAAGGGCGAAGCCGCGATATCCGCACCGACATCTCTTGCCTGCACGTCGATCACAGCGCCCTCCGTCACGCGATGGCGTCGATGACGGCGGTGGACGCCGCCACCCAGCCGAAGATACCGCCCTGTGCCTTGATCATTTCCAGGGCACTGCGGTTGAATTCGGGGAAATAGGAGCCGACGGCGTCCGACACCACGAGGCATTCGAAACCTCGATCATTGGCCTCGCGCACCGTGGTATTGACACAGACCTCCGTGGTCACGCCGCAGACGATCAGGGTCCTGATGCCGCGATTGCGCAGCATCAACTCGAGATCGGTGGCGAAGAACGCGCCCTTGCCCGGCTTGTCGATCACCGGTTCGTTCGGCGCCGGATAAAGCTCGGGAATGATGTCGTGCCCCTTCTCCCCGCGGATCAGCACGCGGCCCATCGGACCCTCGTCGCCGATGCCGACCTTCAGGCCGCCCCGCGCCTTCTTCGAGGGTGGGCAATCCGTCATGTCGGGCGCATGGCCCTCGCGGGTATGAATGACGAGCATCTTCGCCTTGCGTGCTGCTTCCAACACCGCCTTGCACGGAGCGATAGACGCGCGCAGCAGCGAGACGTCGTTGCCGAGCATGGAGCCGAAGCCGCCGGGCTCGAGGAAATCGCGCTGCATGTCGATGATAACGAGCGCGGTGCTCGCCGGATCGAACACCAGATCGTAAGGCTCAGCCCTGAAAACCCTGGTCATGACGCCCCCTCGCGTTCGGTTCGTGCGGTGCGCATTGCAAGCGGAAGGGAGCGCATCCCCTCCACGTGCTCGTTCATTTGTCCGTTCACTTGCCCTTGGACGCCATGTAGGCGCGCCAGTCGCCGAAGCGCGAAATGTCGACATGCTCCGGCTTGATCTTGTCCGCGGGGTACAGGATGCCGTCGACCACCCGGCCGTCGTCGAGCTTGACCGGTCCGCAGTAGAGGTGCGGCGGCTCACCGGCCTCGACCTTGGCCCAGGTCTCGTCACTCATTCTGTACATCTCGCCGGCAACCGAGACGCCGCCGCTTTCCACCTCGTGCATGCCCGGATGGACATCGTTGATGGAATAGATGCGGTAGACCGGCGCCGTGCGGAACGCGCCGAGGAATTCGGCGCCTTCCAGATTCTTGTGCAGGGCGAGCCCCTTCATCAGGGTGCCGTTGACGAACAGTGTTTTACTCATGGATGCACAAGACCTTCTTCATCGTTGTCGATTGGAGACCAGCTGATGCCCTCGCCGTCCTTCAGCTGACGCCAGGCGAGGAACGTGAACAGCAATGCGGCCATGACATAGCCCGCACTCACGGCAGGCGACGCATTGATCGCAAGATGCGAACCATTGATGAAACCGAAGAACGACAACACAGCGGCGAACGAGGCAAAGACTGCGGCCCAGTTGAAGCGACGGTCGATCACGAACACCGCAATCGCACCGAGCATCAGGCCGGCGAGAACCGCTCCGCCGCCTGCAAGCTCCATGCCGTGATAGACAACGCCGTTGCTGGCCAGAGCCTTGACCGTCTCGGGCGGAACCGGGGTCGTGGCGATACCCGCGGCGTTCAGCGCACCGGAGACCTGACCGCGCGCCCATTCGGCGATGTTCGGCACCAGCGCCAGCACGATGGCCGGCGCATGGCGCCGTGGACAGGCCTGGAACGCCTGCGCCCCGATCACCAGACCGATGAACAGCAGGATCGGCAGGATCGCGACCAGCGGCACGACCGACAGGAAGAACGCAGCCAGGCCGAAGAAGCAGACGATGGACACGAAGATGCCGGTGAACAGCGAGTAGCCAACACGTCCGCCCATCGCTTTCCAGCCCGGATGGCCGATATAGACCGCCGGTGGGAACGGCGAGCCGAGCAGCGCGCCGACCACGCCGCCCAGTCCGTCGGCGAACAGCACGTAGCGCAGGTCGTACTCGTCGCCGCCGGCGGCCGCCGATTCGACGTTGTTCATCGCTTCGGTGAAGTTGTAGATGCCGAGCGGAATGGCGGTGACCAGCAGCGGCCAGACCTTGTCCATCGGCACCGAAAACACGTCGAACGAGAACATCGGCAGGTGCAGCGACACCAGATCCACCGAATTGCTGACCTGCTTCGGTGCCATGAGATCGGTCCAGCCCATCCACACGCCGGTCCAGGCCATCAGGCCGCCGAGCACGATGATGACCAGGCCACCGGGTAGGCCGAACGGCAGGCGCACGCGACCGACCCACGAGATCAGCACGATCATGAAGCAGATCAGCCCGATCCAGGCGGTGTCGAAGATCAGGAAGGCCGGGCGCATCGAGATAAAGGCGATGGAGACGCCGGCCAAGGTGCCGAGCATCGCGGCGCGCGGCGTGTATTTGCGGATCGCCGGGCCGACCAGGATGCCGCACAGCGTGATGCCGCCGACGATCATCGCCCAGATCAGACCGAGCTTCCAACCGAGGATGGCATCGTTGGTCGCGATATAGGTCGGCAGCATCACCACGAAGGTGACGATGAACATCTGCGGCACGCTCGGCCCGTAGGGCAAGGCCGCGACGTCGTTGCGGCCGTCAGCCACGCCGCGCCGGTAGGCGAGCCAGGCGTAGTAGAGATTGCCGATCGGCAACGCAATGCCGAGGGCCGGCAGGATGCGCCCAAAGACGATGTCGTTCGGTAGTTTTGCAACGCCGAGACAGAGGGAGGAAAGAACCAGGACGTTCAGAAGGACGTTGGTGAACAACCCGAAAAAGGCATTCATGTCCCCGCTCGTCCAAAGCTTGGGGCGGGTTCTAGAGACTGCGGCGTCCATGCCGTTTCTCCTTGTTGTCGACGCAGGAATGAGACCGTGCCAACAAATGCATGATGGTGATCTCGACGTTGTCGAGGCCGCTGGAGATGTTCTGGCGTAGCGCCTGGGCGGCCCCGGTCTCATCGCCGGCGGCGATGCGATCAAGAATGGCGGTGTGTTCGTCGCCGGTCGATTGCGCACGGGCGGTGTGCGAGAAATCGAACGCGCGGAACGCATGGAGGCGCTCGTTGATGCGCCGGATCTGCTCCATCATCAGCTGGTTGCCATGGGCCGCGACGAGGTCGGCATGGAAAGCCTCGTCGAGACTGGCAAGGGTCTGCCGGGAGAGGTCCTCGAGCTTTTCGGGGTTCGCCCACTGGTCGCGCAACCGCGCTTCGACATCCTTCGGCAAGCCGTTTCGGGCGAGCCCCCGCACCGCCTGAACCTCGATGGCGAAGCGGAACTCGTAGAGATCCTCGACGTCGGCCAGCAACAGCTGGCGCACGCGGTAGCTTTGATGCGGATCGCGCTCCAGCAAGCCTTCGGCAGCGAGTTCGGTCAGGGCCTGGCGGATCGGCGAGCGGCTGACGCCGAACTCGGCGCACAGGCTCTCCTCGGTCAGCTGATGGCGCGGCGGGTAGGACCAGTCGAGCAGCCGGCGGCGCAGCGTCAGAACGATCTGTTTAACAGCCGAGGTACGCGCCACAGACCCCTCCTCGACAAAACGGCATCAGCCTCACCCCCTAATTGATGGATACTCTATTGTATTATTCTATTGTATACAATGCAGGGAGACGAAAAATATCTATGCAGCACGCGACGGGGGCTTGCCGACGAAGGACGGCAAAACGCAACCGACGCTCAACAGGCTGGAATCATTGGTAAATAGTCGAACGAGGCGCCCGCGCGATGGCGCGAGCTACCTCCTTCTCCTCTCCCCGCTTCGACTATGGGGAGGAGGAGAATTGCCCAAGGCCTCAGCCTCAGGCGCCTTTGAGAGAAAAATGTGCGGACGGCCGCTTAGCGTTTCTTCTTCCGGGCGGCCTTCTTCTTGGCCTTGGGCGCGGCTTTGCGCTTGGCGGCGGGCCGTGGTGCCGCAGCGCGGCGGGCGGGCGCGCTTTCAAGCTCGACGATCACCTCGATCTCGACTGGAATGCCGCGCGGTAGCGAGGCCATGCCAACCGCCGATCGGGCATGGCGGCCGCGCTCGCCGAACACCGTGACGAAGAGGTCGGAGCAGCCGTTGATCACTTCGGGCTGCTGGCCGAATTCGGGTACGGCATTGACCATGCCCAGCACCTTGACCACGCGCTTCACCTTGTCGAGGTCGCCCAGCTCGGCCTTGAGCGCGGCCAGGATGCTGATGCCGACCGAGCGTGCGTGCTCATAGCCCTCCTCGACCGTGAAGTCGCGGCCGACCTTGCCGACCGGCAGCGGATGGCCCGGCAAGCCCGGGCCCTTGCCCGCCAAATACAGCAGGTTGCCGGTACGCACGGCGTTCACGTAGCTGCCCATCGGCGTCGTCGCCTTGGGCAGATCGATGCCGAGTTCCTTGAGCTTCTTTTCGACCTTCATGGCTCCCCCTTCAGAGCGCCTTCACCCGGTCGAGGAAGGCGCGAATCAATTCGATTGATTTCACACCCCGGCTCACTTCGATACCAGAGGAAACGTCTACGGTCGGCGCGCCCGTGACGCGCACCGCTTCGGCGACATTGTCCGCCGTGAGACCACCGGCGAGCATCCAGGGCAGCGGCACGCTGCGGCCCGTCAGGATCGTCCAGTCGAAAGCCTTGGCATTGCCGCCGGGCAGAGCACCGCCGGCCACATCGAACATCAGCCGGTCGGCGACACCGGCATAGAGGGCGATGTCGCGCTCGACATCCTCGGGCCCCGCCACCTTGATCACCTTCATCACCGGCTTGCCGGTGCGCGCCTTGAGGGCCGCCACGCGCTCCGGCGTCTCCGAGCCGTGGAGCTGCAGCAGATCGATGGCGCCGGTCGCCAGCCGTTCGTCGATCAGCGCGTCGTCGGGATCGACGAACAGGCCGACCCTGCCGACATGCGCCGGCACCCGTGCCCCCAGCGCCCGCAGACGATCGAGCGACTCGATGTGGCGCGGCGACTTCGGAAAGGTGACGAAGCCGATCCAGCGCGCGCCGCCCGCAACGGCCGCGTCGATCGTCTCCGGCGTCGAGAGCCCGCAGATCTTGGCGTCGACCGTCATAGGTCGTTGATGCCGGCTTCGCGCGCAATCGCCTCGGCGGCGGCGCGCGGATCGGCAGCCTGGTAGATCGGCCGGCCGACCACGAGGTGGCTGGCGCCGAGGTCGACGGCCTGGCGCGGCGTCATCGCGCGCTTCTGGTCGTTCGCGGCGCTGCCGACAGGTCGAATGCCTGGCACCATCAGCACGAACTCCGAGCCGCAGCGTTTGCGCAGCGCGGCAATCTCGTGCGGCGAGCAGATCGCCCCGTCGAGCCCGCTCTCCTGCGCCAGCGCCGCCAGCCGCACCACCTGGTCCGACGGATCGGCATCGACGCCGGTGGCTTCGAGGTCGGACCGATCGAGCGAGGTCAGCACCGTGACGCCGAGCAGCTTGGGCCGCGGCACATTGTGCTTGGCCGCCTGCGCGGCCGCCTCTTCGGCCGCGGCCTTCATCATCTCGCGGCCGCCGCTGGCGTGGATGGTGATGTAGGTCGGCGCCAGGTCGACGACGGCGCGGATGCCGCCGGCCACCGTATTGGGGATGTCGTGCAGCTTGAGGTCGAGGAAGAAGCCGACGCCCGTCGCCCTCACCGGCGTCGGAAAGGCATACCGCACCCCTGGCGCGCCGTGGGCGAGAAAGAACTCGAGTCCCAGTTTGACACCGCCAACGGCGGGCTTCGGCCCGCCGGCGACACTCTGGATCAGCTTCGCGGCATGGACGAGATCGGTGGTGTCGATGCTGCTGTAGACGGGGTTCGAACGGGTTTTCATGGCGCCGGCAACCTAATGGCCGGGCCCCAGGCCAGCAATCAGGAACTGCGCACCCGGCGCACCGCGTCCTTCCAGCCGGCGTAGCGGCGGTCGCGCGAGATCGTGTCCTCGCCCGGCCGGAACGCCCGGTCCAGGACCCAGGTCTTGGAGAGCGAATCCAGCGAAGGCCAGAGCCCGGCCTGCAGGCCCGCCAGGAAGGCGGCGCCCAGGGCCGTGGTCTCGGTCACTCGGGGGCGCTCCACCGGGGCACCAACCGTGTCGGCCAGCCGCTGCATCAGGGGATCGTTGACCACCATGCCGCCATCAACCCGCAGCTCGTCGATCTGCGCCCCGTCGCTACGCATCGCCTCGACGAGGTCGCGCGTCTGGTAGCACACCGAATCGAGGGTCGCGGCGGCGATCTCGCCGGGGCCTGAGTCGCGGGTCAGGCCGAGGATCGCGCCGCGCGCCTCGGCATCCCAGTAGGGAGCACCCAGCCCCACGAAGGCCGGCACCATGTAGACGCCGTGGATGTCCTTGGCGCCGCGTGCCAGCGTCTCGACGTCGGCGGACTTGCTGATCAGCCGCAGCCCGTCGCGCAGCCATTGCACCGCCGCCCCGGCGATGAAGATGCTGCCCTCCAGCGCATAGGTGCGCCGCCCGTCGAGCTGATAGGCGATGGTGGTGAGTAGCCGCGAGCGCGAATGCACCGCGAGGCTGCCGGTGTTCAGCAGCGCAAAGCAGCCCGTGCCGTAGGTTGCCTTCACCATGCCGGGACGGATGCAGGCCTGGCCGACAGTCGCGGCCTGCTGGTCGCCCGCCATACCCAGGATCGGAACCGGTGCCCCCAGGATATCGGCCGTCGCGACGCCCAGTTCACCCGAGCAGTCGACTACCGTGGGCAGCAGCGAGGCCGGCACGCGCAGCAGCCGCATCAGCTCGGCATCCCAGGCGCCCTTGCGGATATCGAGCAGCAGCGAGCGGCTGGCGTTGGTGGCGTCGCTGGCATGCACCTTGCCGCCGGTCAGCCGCCACAGCAGGAAGCATTCGACCGTGCCGGCCGCCAATGCGCCGCGCTCGGCCGCGGCCCGCGCGCCGGCAACATGATCCAAGATCCATTCGATCTTGGTGCCGGAGAAATACGGATCGAGCAGCAGGCCGGTGCGGTCGGAGAAGATCTTCTCGTGGCCCGCCTGCTTCAGGGCCGCGCAGCGCTCGGCAGTGCGGCGATCCTGCCAGACGATGGCGTTGTGCACCGGCTTGCCGGTGGCGCGGTCCCACACGACCGCCGTCTCGCGCTGATTGGTGATGCCGATGCCGGCCAGGGCCGACGCCTCGAGCGAGGCTTTGGCGAGCGCGCCGCGGCAGACCTCGACGGTGGCGGACCAGATCTCTTCCGGATCGTGTTCGACCCAACCGGGCCGCGGAAAGATCTGCGGCAGCTCTTTCTGCGCGGAAGCGATGGGCCGGCCCGAAGCGTCGAAGACGATGGCGCGGGTGCTGGTCGTGCCCTGGTCGATGGCGAGGATATGTCGGCCGGCCATCGCGCGCCCTTCAAACGTCAGTGGGCGCGGTCGATGGCGAAGTCGACGGCCTCCAGCATCGCGGCCTTGAGCTGCGAGTCGGGAAAGAGCCCCAGCGCGTCGCGCGCCATGGCGCCGTAATGACGGGCCCGCTCCAGGGTATCGGCCAGCGCGCCGTGGCGCTCGATCAGCGTCTGTGCCTGCTCGAGGTCGCTGTCGCGCTGGTCGAGCTTCTCGATGGTGCGCTTCCAGAATTCGCGATCGACTGCACCGCCACGCAGGAAAGACAGGATCACCGGCAGGGTAATCTTGCCCTCGCGGAAATCGTCGCCGACCGTCTTGCCGAGCTTGGCCTCGCGGCCGGAATAGTCGAGCGCATCGTCGACCAGCTGGAAGGCGATGCCGAGATTCATGCCGAAGCTCTCGAGCGCCACCCGCTCCGCGCCGTTGCGGCCGGCCACCATGGCGCCGACTTCGGCAGCGGCGGCGAACAGCTTGGCGGTCTTGGCCTTGATCACTTCGAGGTAGGTCGCCTCGGGCGTGCTGATGTCGCGCTGGCTGACGAGCTGCAGCACTTCGCCTTCAGCGATCGTCGAGGACGCCCGCGACAGCACCCCCAGGATGTCGAGCGAGCCGACATCGACCATCAGCTCGAAGGAGCGCGTGAACAGGAAATCGCCGACCAGCACCGAAGCCTTGTCGCCCCAGACGCTGTTGGCCGAGGGCTTGCCGCGGCGCAGCGTACTGACATCGACGACGTCGTCGTGCAGCAGGGTCGCCGAATGGATGAACTCGACACAGGTCGCGAGCTTGATGTGGCGGTCGCTATTCTCTGCGTAGCCGCACAGCCGGGCAGCCGCCACCGTCAGCAGCGGGCGCATGCGCTTGCCGCCGGCGCCGACGAGATGGCTGGCAAGTTCGGGAATCAGGGCGACCGGGGAGCGCATCCGGGCCAGGATTTCGCGATCGACCTGCACCATGTCATCGGCACAGAGGGCCAGCAGCGGTTCGAGACTCGGCGCCTTGCGCTTGCCCTCGAGGGAGACGACGGTTGCCATGACGCGAGAGTAACTCTCCGGTAATGCCTGATTGTTGCGACACGATGTCGTGAGATGATCACTAGCATGGAATTGGAGCCGACCGAAAACGCCCTCCTGGGGGGCCGGGTGCGCCTGCTGCAGCCCGCCCGCGGCTACCGGATCGCCGTCGACGCGGTTCTCCTGGCGGCCGCGGTCGAGGCGCGGCCGGGTGAGCGCATCCTCGACCTTGGCGCCGGGGTGGCGGCGGTGGGCCTCTGCCTCGCCACACGAGTTGCCGGGTGCATGATTCTAGGCATCGAACTGCAGCCTGCCCTGGCCGCCCTGGCGGCTCACAATGCCGCCTTGAACAGGATCGAGGATCGCGTGCGGACCCTGCAACACGACCTGGCAGATCCCTTGCCGGCGGACCTCGGCCGTTTCGATCACGTGGCGACCAATCCCCCCTACCTGGCGGCCGCCGTGGCCGATCCCTCGCCCAATCCGAGCAAGGCACTGGCAACCGTCGAATCGAGCGCCGACCTCGCCCGCTGGCTCGAAGTCGCCGTCGGCGCCCTCGAACCTGCAGGGGCCCTGACGGCAATTCATCGCAGCGACCGTCTCGAGGAGATCGTGACCCATCTCGCCGCTCTCGGCTGGGGCGACATCACCGTGAAGCGCCTGCCGCCGGCGGCCCGCGTGCTGGTGCGGGCTCGGCAGAGCGAGCGGCTGCTGCGCCACGAAGCACCGCCCTTTGTCCTGCATCGCACCGGCGGCGGCTACACGGAGGAAGCCGAAGCGGTGCTGCGCCACGCCCAGCCCCTCGAATTCTAACCTGCAGGTTCTAGCCTGTTGGCCGCCTGTTTCAGGCCGCTTGCCTTCCCGACCCTCGGCCGCGACAGTGCCGGCCATGCTGAATTGGATCAGGGATCGCTTTCGTCGTGGGCCGGTCGTGCCCGTCGTGCGTCTTTCAGGGGTCATCGCGGCGGGCGGCATGCTGGGTGGCCGCAGCCTGTCGATCGAGGCCGTGGCGCCCCTGCTGAAGCGCGCCTTCGAGATGCGCGGCGCCAAGGCCGTGGCGCTCGCACTCAACTCGCCCGGCGGCTCGCCGGTGCAATCCTCCCTGATCGCTCAGCGCATCCGCCTGCACGCCGCGGAAAAGGGCCTGCCGGTGATCGCCTTCGTCGAGGACGTCGCCGCGTCGGGCGGCTACTGGCTCGCCTGCGCGGCCGACGAGATCATCGTCGACCCCAGCTCGATCGTGGGCTCGATCGGCGTCATCAGCGCGGGCTTCGGTTTCCAGGACCTGCTGGCGCGCATCGGCGTCGAGCGGCGCGTGCATACGTCGGGCGAGCGCAAGGCGATGCTCGACCCTTTTCGCCCCGAGCAGGGCGACGACATCGATCGGCTGAAACGCCTGCAGGCCGAGATCCATGACGGCTTCAAGGATTGGGTACGCGAGCGTCGGGCCACGAAACTGCGCGGCGACGAGGCGATGCTCTTTTCCGGCGAGTTCTGGACGGGCAAGCGCGGCCTCGAACTCGGCCTCGCCGACGGCATGGGCGAGCTGCGCGCCACCTTGCAGGCCCGCTACGGTGACAAGGTGCGACTGCCGGTGATCGGCCCGCGTCGCCGCCTGCTGCAGCGCTTCGGCCTCAGAACCGGTCTCGGCGAGCTGGGCCCGGCAACCGTCGCCGCCCTCGAAGAGCGCGGGCATTGGCAGAGATTCGGCCTCTAGGAGATATCGAGATGAACCTTCGTGACCCCGTTCGCCCCGACGACCTTGCCGCCGTGCGCCAGTGGTTCGACACGCTGTCGAAGCATTGCCGCACTGTCGACTACGAAGGCGCGCGGCCGATCTTCGCCGACGACATGATCGCCTTCGGCACCTTCACCGACTTCATGATCGGCCGTGATCTCGCTGAACAGAAGCAGTGGCGCAATGTCTGGGGAACGATCCGCGAGTTCCGCTACGACCTCGACAAGATCGAGGCCATCGTCTCGGCCGACCGGCTCACCGCCGTCGGCATGGGCGTATGGCAGTCCGACGGCTTCCATCCCAACGGCGACAAGTTCGACCGTCCGGGCCGCACCACGGTCGTGCTCGGTCGCAAGGCCGTCGGCGATCCGTTCGTCGCCACCCATACCCACATGTCGCTGTTCCGCGGCACGCCGGACCAGAGCTACGGGAAGTTTACCAAGTGACGCTTTCCCCGGAGCGCCAAAGAAGGCGCTCCGGGGGAAGACTCCGGGGAATGCCCTCAGGCCGCGGTCGAGAGCTTCAGCCCGATGATGCCGGCCACGATCAGGCCGATCGAGACCAGCCGCCAGAAGTCGGTCGAGTCACCGAACAGGAAGATGCCGAGGATCGCCGTGCCGACCGCGCCGATGCCGGTCCACACCGCATAGCCCGTGCCGACCGGCAGGGTCTTGAGCGCAATGCCGAGCAGCACGACGCTGACGATCATCGCCGCCCCCGTCAGGACCGAGGGCACGAGGCGAGAGAAACCATCGGTATATTTCAACCCGATCGCCCAGCCGATCTCGCAGATACCGGCAACGAACAGAATAAGCCAAGCCATGGGACGCACCCTTTGCAAGACGCCGGGTCGTCCCGACACTTGCCCGTGTAAAGGCGGGGCCGTCCCCGCCGGGCGCGCACTCAGGTAATCAATTAGGCCAGCAATGGCAAGGAGTTACATCCATGTAACCTGGGGCCTGCAACTTCAGGCCGGATCGAGGGCGCCCTTGCGTTCGATGATCAGCCGATACTGGTCGGGCTGTCGATGGACAGCAAAATTGAAGGTCGTCGTCTTGTAGCTCTTGCCGGCATCGAGGTCGCAGCGGTGCACGATCAGCTCGTCGCCCTCGCCTGCGGCCCTCGCCACCACCTTGCCCGACGGCGCCACGATCATGCTGTCGGCCAGCGACGGCACGCCCTCCTCCGTCCCGCCTTTGGCGACGCCCACCACCCAGGTGCCGTTCTGATAAGCGCCCGACTGCATGGAGAGCTGGTTGTGGAACCAGGAATGCTCGTCGTGATCCGGCGCCGGCGCGTTGTGCAGCGGCGTGTTGTAGCCGAGCAGCACCATCTCGACATTCTGCAGGCCCATCACGCGATAAGTCTCGGGCCAGCGGCGGTCGTTGCAGATGCACATCCCCATGTTGCCGCCGAACGCCTTGACCACTGGGAAGCCGAGATTGCCGACTTCGAAGTAGCGCTTCTCCAGGTGCTGGAACGGCCGCTCGGGCTCGTGGTCGGCATGGCCGGGCAGATGGACCTTGCGATACTTGCCGACGATGCGGCCGTCGCGCTCGACCAGGATCGCGGTGTTGAAGCGGCGGGTCTTGCCGTCTTCGTTCGCGAGCTCGGCATAGCCCAGGCAGAAGCCCAGCGCGAGGCGCCTGGCCTCGTTGAACAGCGGCGCCGTCTCGTTCGACGGCATCTCGCGCTCGAAGAAGGAGTCGATCTCGGCCTGGTCGGTCATCCACCAGCGCGGGAAGAAGGTCGTGAGCGTGAGCTCGGGAAAGACCACCAGCTCGCAGCCCATGCGCTTGGCCTCGCGCAGATGGGCGATCAGGCGTTCCACCACGTCACGGCGGCTATGGCTGCGCTGGATGGCCCCCATCTGGGCGGCCCCGACTGTCAGAAATCGTGTCATCGTCACCCTCGTTCGGTGTGATTATTGTCGAGGGTGGGGCGCGCTCAAGCGCTATTGGCGCGGTACAGGCCACCTCTTTTCGCAGTCTTGCCGGGCCAGGGTCTCGGCATCGCGGTCGGGCCGCAGCCGCTGCCCCGTCGTCGGGTCGAAAATGCCGGTCGCCTTGGTCAAGTACAGGCAAAGCCGGAAGAACTCCGATGCGTTCGAACATGGGTCTTCGTCGATGGCCTCTGCCGTCGCGGCATCGAGCGCCGCCGCGCCGGGCAGCGTGCCGGCCGGATCGCGCTTGCCGCGCAGCCCGGTCATGATGCGCATCACCTCCCAGGCCTGGGGTGAATCGTGCCAGCTCATCGTCGGCGCCTTGCGATGGGCGATCCGGCATTGGCGGAAATGGAAGAAAGGCACCTGGTAACGTTGGCCGATCTGGAGGCGAAGCTCGCCTTCCTCGATTCTCGGATGCAGGTTGTCGTAGGTCGAATAGAACAGGTCGCGCGTGCGATCGAACAGCGCCGCCACCACCGATTCACCGCGCGCCACCCGCCCGCTGTAAAGCGCGCGGAGGGGATCGGTGATGACGGAAGAGCTTTCGAGCTTCGGCGTGGGGCACTCCTTGAGGCGATTTCCGGGCGAGGTGATGACATCTACCCCCTGGTCGCAGTCCGGTTTGACAGTCGCGCGCGACGTTCGCACGATCGACTCACTGGCCAGGATTGGATCGAGAGAAGGATCACTGCTGATCACGATGACGAAGGGCAGAGTGGGCCGGCTCGCGAAGCCGGCGTCTGTCGTCTGGGCTTCCGAGATGCGCGACCCGAGATAACGCGCGATCTCGTCTGCCGTGGCGGCGCCGAAATTCTCGAACAGCCCCCCATCGGTCACGCGGCCCACCAGCGTCTCGCCGCCCTGGTCGGGACGGCGCAGCCCACCTGTCGGCGAGATGAAGGGGAAACGCGCGCTCATCGTCACGGCGGTGCTGATCGGTATGTCGGCATTCAGGAACCGGAACGTCTCGTAGCGCGTCTCGGGATGGGAAAGTGTGCGGCTCGAGGAAAGGTTGCCGCCCGAATCGGAGACCTGCAGCTCGGCATTCGAGGTGATGATCCGCTTGCCCTTGACGACCGACGTCCCGTTCAGCGCCAGGATCGGCCAGTTGCGGTCGTCGGCACGGAATGTCTTCGTGAAGCCGTCGCTCCAGTCGAACCGGCGCGGCTTGCCCGCCCCCGCCGAGTCCCGCCAGGCCTGCTCCCAGGCCATTTCCAGGGCGGCCGCCCGATCGATCGGCCAGCCGGGTCGGGTCAGAAACGACACCGCCCCCACCGGCAGGTCGACATACAGGCCGACGCCGAGTGCCGGGCTCAGGAAATCGCTCTCCAGGAAGCTCATGGACTGGCGCAAGCCATCGGCCAGGAACGGCGAGCCGCGGCCACCGACGGCGCGCCGGTCCTCCTCGACGAGGGAGCGGAAAACCGTGGCGCCCAGCGACCCGCCGGAGACGCCGCTGATCAGGAAGGTCCGCTCGGCGAAGTGCCGCTCGCGCGCCGCCAGCTCGCCCAGCACCAGCGACGTCCAGTATCCGGCACGACTGGCACCCCCCGCCGTCGCCACCATGATCAAGGGCGGCACACGGATCGGCTCGTGATCGGCCTCCACGCTGCCGGCAGCGGCGACCGCTGTTTCACGAAGCGGCGCCACCATGTCCGGGGCGGCGTTGGCATCCCACCATCTCAAGAAGACGTCCTTGAGGGCAAAGTGCGAACGGGTGCCGTCGGGTTCGGCGGGCCGGCCCCGTGCTTCGAAGACGGTGCATTTCGCTCCGGCACACAGGCGGACGTCGTGATGATCGCCGAAGATCGTCGGCACGCACGCCATCAGCAGCAGGGCAACCGCAAACAGCGGGAGCTTGGTGTAAGCCGACAGGAGAACCAGGAAACTCAGCGCCGGCGTAATGAGCGCGAGCCCGAACAGAACGACGTTCACGCTGTTGCCGAACAGTCGCGCTATGCCAATCGGATCCGCCGCGAACAGATAGAAGAAAATCGGCGACAGCAGGACCGAGACGCCGAGCACGATCCAGCCCAGCCCGAGCGACAGCCTCGACGCGACCTTTTCCAGCCGGGGCCGGTCGTTCAGGCGTTGCTTGAAGGCTGAGGTCAGCCAACGACGCGCCCAGACCAGCAGCAAAAAGACGACGGCCACGAGGCCGACGGCCCAGGCGTAGTTTCGATAGACCGCTGCTTCCTCGAACGCCTCGGCATCGCGATAGGCCGCGTGGCCTGATTCGAAGGCAAGCGCGACGCAGCCGATGCTGGCGGCGCCGATCAGGCGCGGCGCCCATTCGCAGACGCGATCGTACCACCATTGCCGCCACGTCGGGCCATCGGGTCCGGGGCGCAAATAGACAGCAAAGTCGCTGTCCAGGATGACACGTGACCAGTACCAGCCGGTGGTCGCCCAAAACAGGATGACGGCGACGAGGCCGAGCTTGGTGCCGAACGTGCTGCCGGGGTCGACGCTCGCCAGCACCATGTCACGCGCCTGATCGGTGAACACCAGCAGGGCACCGCCGACCACCAACGCCAGGACCGCCGCACGACAGGCGTAAAGCGTGGCGCCAATCACCCGGATTGCCCACCATGCCGACGCGAAGGCATCGAGAATCTTGCGCCAGAGCCGAGTGCCGCGCATCTCACTCTCCCCCGCTCATTGCATAGCGGGGCGCAAGCTCCGTCAAGGTCCGGCGCGTTTGACGTCGTTGGTGAATTCGGCCGAGCAGAAAGTGCCGCCCTGAAAAAGATCTCCGACGGGATCGGGGCCGATCTTGGCCTGCTCCGCCTCGGCATGGGCGCGATGATCCTCGGACTTCCCGATGGGCCGGTAGCCGAGCGCCTCGGCTCGCGAATTGTCCCACCAGCCCGCCTTGTTGTCGGAGGCGCCGTAGAAGATTTCGTAACGGATGTCGGGATGTTCGAGGCCGATCCCGATCAACTGCACGATGTCTTCGGGCGAGATCCAGATCGACAGGCGCCGGACGTCGAGCGGTTTGGGCCCGACATTGCCGATCCTAAGACAGGTCACCGCCATGCCATGCTTGTCGGCATACATCGCGCCCAGCGCCTCGCCGAAGGCCTTGCTGACGCCGTAGCGGCTGTCGGGTCGCACCGTGACGTCGGAGCCGATGCGGCGCTTGCGCGGATAGAAGCCGATCGCATGGTTGGACGACGCGAAGATCAGCCGCTTCACGCCCGCCGCGCGCGCCGCTTCGAACATGTTGTAGCAGCCGATGATGTTGGCCTGCAGGATGGTGTCCCACGGTCCTTCGACCGAGAAGCCTCCGAAATGGACCACGCTATGGGCCCCCTGCACGGCCGCGGCGACCTCGTCGGGCTTCGTGAGATCGGCCGCCACGAACGTCTCGCTCGGCAGCAGGTCCTTCGGCCGCACCATGTCGCTCAGTACCAGGCCTGGATAGAGCCTGGCGAGAAGCGGGCGCGTCATCGTCCCGATGCCGCCAGCCGCGCCGGTGAACAGGATCTTCCTAACGTCGGCCATGACTACTTCCTCCGGAATGGGTGTTCTTTCCTCCCGCCAGCGCGCGATAGCGCTCCAGCGAGCGCGTGAGATGCTCGCGCATGGCGCGGCGGGCTTCGACGACGTCGCCGTCGGAGATTGCCGAGACGATACGGGCATGCTCGTGCTGGATGCGCTCCAGATAGGCACGCCGTTCGGCCGGCGTGTCGACACTGAGCCGCACGCTCTGCCGCGGGATCACATGGCCGCCGAGATAGGCGAGAAAGCGCGGAAACTGGTCGTTGCCGGTCGCCTCGGCGATGGTGCGATGGAAGGTGAAATCCTCCGCAACGGCGCCTTCCCCGCGCTTCAGCGCAGCATCGATCGATCGCCAGGCCGTGCGCATCGCGGCGACCTGCCGGCGCGAGGCCCGCTCGGCCGCCAGGGCGGCGGCTTCGACCTCGACGGCCCGCCGCAGCTCCATGACAGACAGGATATCGTCGAGCGTCGTGTCGGTTGAGGCGGCGATGCGAAAGGGGCCAGCAGCCGGATCGGCGACATAGGCGCCGGAGCCACGGCGCGTCACCACCAGACCGTCGGCGCGAAGCGCCGCGACGGCTTCGCGGACCACCGTGCGGCTCACCCCCAGCTCTGCCGTCAGTGCCTGCTCGGTCGGCAGGCGCGCGCCTGGCGCCAGGCGGCCGCCCCGGATGTCGGCGCTGAGGCGTGCCATCACCTGCTCAGCCAGATTGTTGGAGGGCCGTTGGTCTTGCTTGTCGCTCATCGGAGGGGATGCTAGCGTCAGAAAAGTTGTCAGACAACTTTAGAAACAATGAACGAAGGAAGGAAACCATGCGCCTCAGCAGCTTTGCGATGGGCCTCGCCGCACTTCTGGCGTTTGTTCCCGCCCACGCCAAGGAGTTCCGGTCCTCGGACGTCCATCCGCTCGACTACCCCACGGTTCAGGCCGTGGCCTACATGGGCAAGCTGATCAGCGAACGCACCGGCGGCAAGCACGGCGTCAAGGTGTTCGGCCAGAGCACCTTGGGGTCGGAAAAGGACACGATCGAGCAGACCAAGATCGGCGCCCTCGACATGGTTCGCGTCAACGTGGCGCCGTTCAACAACATCGTGCCGGCGACCATCGTTCCCTCGCTGCCCTTCCTGTTCAAGTCGACGGACCATATGCGGCGCGTGCTGGACGGGCCGATCGGCGACGAGATCCTGGCCGCCATGGAAGCGCAGGGCTTCATCGGCCTCTGCTTCTACGATTCGGGATCGCGCTCCTTCTATTCGGGCAAGAAGCCGATCAAGAACGTTGCCGACGCCAAAGGCCTGAAGATCCGCGTGCAGCAGTCCGACATGTGGGTGGCAATGATGCAGGCGATCGGCGCCAACGCCACGCCGCTGCCTTATGCCGAGGTCTACACGGCGCTCAAGACCGGTGTGGTCGACGCCGCCGAGAACAACTGGCCGTCCTACGAATCCTCGCGCCACTACGAGGCGGCCAAGATCTACAGCCTCACCGAGCACTCGATGGCGCCGGAAGTGCTGGTCTTCTCCAAGAAGGTCTGGGATGGCCTCTCCAAGGAGGACCAGGCGATCATCCGCGCCGCCGCCAAGGAATCGGTGCCCTACATGCGCAAGCTGTGGGACGAGCGCGAAGCCTCGGCGCGCAAGACCGTCGAGGCGGCCGGTTCGCAGATCGTGAGCGACGTCGACAAGAAGTCGTTCTCCGACGCCATGGCCCCGGTCTACGCCAAGTTCGCCGCCGATCCCAAGTTGCAGGACCTCGTGAAGCGCATCCAGGCGGTCGACTAGGCACATGTTCAGAGCGTTGACGGCATTCAACGCGACGGTTTCGCGTTGGTGCATGTACCTCGCGGTGACGGGCCTGATCGGCATCGTCACCGTCGTCGGCATTCAGGTGTTCGGCCGCTATGTGTTGAACGACACACCGATTTGGGCGGAAAGCACCGCGTTGGTGCTGATCCTCTACGTCACCATGCTGGGCGCGGCGGTGGGCGTGCGCGACGCGGGCCACATCGGCCTCGAATCGCTGCTGGTCCTGGTGCCCGATGGGCTGCGCCTCAAGCTCGAGGTGGTGATCCACGTGCTGGTCGGCACCTTCGGCCTGGTCATGGCCTGGAACGGCGGGGTGCTGGCCGAATCGGTGATGGCCTACAAGATCCCGACGCTCGGCCTACCCGAGGGCATCAATCACCTGCCGCTGGTGATCTCGGGCGTGCTGATCGCCCTCTTCTCCCTGGAACACATCGTGGCGCTGCTGCGCGGCGAGGATGTCGAGCCTTCCTGGTATTGATCCCGTGGTGTTGACGTCATGGCCCTGACCATCCTCTGCGTCGTCTTCGTGCTCTGCCTGCTGCTGGGCGTTCCCGTCGCCTTCTCGATCGGCCTGTCGGCCGTCGCCACGATCCTCTACGAGGGGCTGCCGCTCGCCGTGGTGTTCCAGCGCATGACGTCGGGCATGAACATCTTCTCCTTCCTGGCGATCCCCTTCTTCATCTTCGCCGGTGAGCTGATGCTCTATGGCGGCGTGGCCGATCGCATCGTGGCCTTCGCCAAGAGCCTGATCGGCCATGTGCGCGGCGGCCTCGGCATGGCCAATGTCGTGGCCTGCACGCTGTTCGGCGGCGTGTCGGGCTCGCCGGTGGCCGACGTCTCGGCGACCGGTGCGGTGATGATCCCGATGATGAAGAAGGAAGGTTATCACGCCGACTACGCCGTCAACGTGACGACCCACGCCGCGCTGGTCGGCGCGCTGATGCCGACCAGCCACAACATGATCATCTATTCGCTGGCCGCCGGCGGCAAAGTCTCGATAACCGCCCTCATCCTGGCCGGCATGCTGCCCGCGGCGCTGCTCATGATCTGCATGCTGGTCGCCGCCTACCTCGTCGCCATCAAGCGCGGCTACCCGGCCGGCACCTTCCCCGGCTGGAGTGCCGTGCTGTGGTCGATGGTCGGCGCCCTGCCCGGCCTTTTCGTCGTGGCCATCATCCTGGTCGGCATTCTGAGCGGCGTCTTCACCGCCACCGAGTCGGCAGCGATCGCGGTGATCTATGCGCTGGCACTCACCATTTTCGTCTATCGCAGCCTGTCCTGGCCCAACTTCCTCAAGGCGGCCGCCAAGGCGGTAAAAACGACCGGCATCGTGCTGCTGCTGATCGGCGTCTCCAACACCTTCGGCTACCTGATCACCCTCTACGAGGTGGCCGACCTCACCGGCAAGTCGCTGGCCAGCCTCTCGACCGATCCGTGGGTGATCTTCTTCCTGGTGAACCTGATCCTGTTCGTCCTGGGCACTTTCCTCGACATGGCGGCGACCATCCTGATCTGCACGCCGATCTTCCTGCCGATCTGCATGCAGTACGGCATGGGGCCGGTGCAGTTCGGCATGCTGATGCTGATCAACTGCGCGCTCGGCCTGAACACACCGCCGGTCGGCACGACGCAGTTCGTGGGCTGCGCCATCGGCGGCGTCTCGGTGGGCCAGGTGATGCGGACCATCCTGCCCTTCTACGGCGCGCTGATCGCCGCGCTCTTCCTGGTGACCTACGTGCCGGCCTTCTCGCTCGCCTTGCCCAAGCTATTCCTCGGCAAGTTCTAGCATCATGTTCGCCAACACCTGCGCGCCGGCAGCGAGGTCGGCGGGCTCGGTGTGTTCCCTGACGTTGTGGCTGAGGCCTGCGACCGAGGGCACGAAGATCATCGCCGTCGGGCAGATGCGCTGCATCATCTGCGCGTCGTGGCCGGCGCCCGAGGGCATGCGGCGTGTGCTGAGCGACAGCCCCTTGGCGTGACGCTCGACGCGATCGACCAGGCCTGTCTCGAAGATCACCGGCTCGAAGCGCGCCAGCACCTTGGCCTCGACCTCGACCCGCTCGGCTGTCGCCACCTCGGCGATATGGGCTGCGACCCTGGCCTCGGCTTCCTTGAGCCTGGCTTCGTCGGTGTTGCGCAGATCGACCGTGAAGACGGCCCGGTTGGGCACGACGTTGATCAGATTCGGCCGCAGCGCCAGCGACCCTACCGTGGCAACCTGGTGGCCGCCCATTTCCCAGGCGAGCTTGCGGGCGAAGAGATTGACCGACGCCGCGAGATAGCCGGCATCGCGTCGCAGCCGCATCGGTGTCGTGCCGGCATGGTTGGAAACGCCCGTGACGGTGTACTCGATCCAGGAAATGCCCTGGACACTCTCGACGACGCCGATCTGCACTTTCTCCTCGTCGAGGATCGGCCCCTGCTCGATATGCAGCTCGACAAAGGCATGGGGCTTCAGCGCCCCGGGCTTCAGCGAGCCGAGATAGCCGATGCGCCTGAGTTCGTCGCCGACCGAGATGCCGTCGTTGTCGGCCGCGGCGTAGGCTTCGTTGAGGCCAATGCCGCCCACATAGGTCAGGCTGCCCATCATGTCGGGCTGGAAGCGCGCGCCTTCCTCGTTGGTGAAAAAGGCCACGGCGATCGGCCGCCGCGTCGCCACACCGGCCTCATTCAGGGCACGCACCACCTCGAGGCCTGCCAGGACGCCGTAGTTGCCGTCGTAACGGCCGCCGGTGCGCACAGTATCGATGTGGCTGCCGGTCATCACCGGGTCCAGCTTCTCGCGGCCGGCCCGCAAGCCGATCACATTGCCGATCGCATCGATCCGCACCTCGAGGCCTGCCGCCTTCATCCAGCCCACGACCAGGTCGCGGCCGGCCTTGTCCTCGTCGGTCAGCGCGAGACGCGCGCACCCGCCGCCCTCGATGGCGCCGATCGCCGCCAGCTCGTCCAGCGCCCCCAGCAGACGTTTTTCATTCAATCGCAACATGGTTTCGGCAATATGGTTTCTCCAGCGAAACCAAGACCTTAGTCCGGGCGCACGGTGACGGCAAAATATCACGCCGCCTTGATCTGGATTGCCTTGCCAGCGCCATGGGCCGCGGTCACTTAATCCTTCACGATGTCGCGTCTTCTCGCCTTCCTGATCACGGCGCTGGTCACGGTCCTTTTGGCCGCGCCCACCTTCGCGCAATCGCCCACCACCTCTGTCGTGCAGACCGACAATGTGAAGGCCGAGCTGCTGGCCGACGTCTCGACGGTGAAGCCGGGTGAGCCTTTCTGGGTGGCACTGCGCCAGACCATCCGCCCCAAGTGGCACACCTATTGGAAGAACCCGGGCGAATCGGGCCTGCCGACCGAAATCTCCTGGACCCTGCCGCCAGGCGCCAAGGCCGATCCCATCGTCTGGCCGACGCCGATCCTGTTCGAGATCGGCGGCATCACCAACTACGGCTTCAAGGACGAGGCGACCTTGCTGGTGCGCGTCACGCCGCCGGCCGACCTTGCGGGACCGCTGAAGCTTGCTGCCGACGCCAACTGGCTGGTCTGTGAAGACGTCTGCATTCCCGAGGAAGGCAAGTTCGAACTCACCCTGCCGTCCGGGCCGACCGCGATGCCGGCGGCACCGGCCACACGCACGCTGTTCGAACAGGCGCGGCACGAGGTGCCGACCGAAAGCCCGTGGCCGGCGCGCTACGGCGTCGACAAGACCGGCAATCCGACCCTGCAGGTCGATGCCAAAGGCCTGAAGCCCGACACGATCGGCAATGTCTACTTCTTCCCCGCCGAATGGGGCCCCGTTGCAACCATGGCCAAGCAGGCGGCCGTGATCGATGTGGCCGGCATTCGCATTCCGCTGAAGCGCGGCGATGCCAAGACACCGCTGCCACCGCTGCTCGCTGGCACCCTGGTGCTGACCGAGAAGACCGGCGACGGCACGGTGAAGCAGGCTTTCGACATCTCGGCAAAGCTCGATCCCACGGTCGCGACGGCGGCGGTGGGCGTGACGTCATTGGCGGGTGCAGTCGGCAGCGAAGAGCTCTCGCTGGTGCAGGCGCTGTTCTTTGCCCTGCTGGGCGGCCTGATCCTGAACTTGATGCCCTGCGTCTTTCCGGTGCTCGCCATGAAGGCCGCCGCCTTTGCGCGGCTGGCCGGGCACGATCGTGCCGAGATGCGTCGCGACGGACTCGCCTACACAGGCGGCGTGCTGGTTTCCTTTGCGGTCATGGCGGCGGTCGTGATCGCGATCCGCGGCGCGGTGGGCGATGTGAGCTGGGGCTTCCAGTTCCAGTCACCGGTCTTCTCGCTCCTGATCGCCTACCTCTTCTTCGTGATCGGCCTCAACCTGTCGGGCGTGTTCGAGGTCGGCAGTCGGCTGGCTGGCGTGGGCCAGGGCCTGACGGCACGGGGCGGCACGACGGGCGCCTTCTTCACCGGCGTGTTGGCGGTGATCGTGGCCACGCCCTGCACGGCGCCCTTCATGGCGGCGGCCCTGGGCTTTGCCCTGACACAGCCTGCACCCGCCACGGTCGCCGTGCTGCTGGCGATGGGCCTCGGCCTCGCTTTGCCCTATCTGGCGCTTGCCCTGACGCCGGCCCTGCAGCGGCTGATGCCGCGCCCCGGCGCCTGGATGGATCGCCTGCGCCAGTTCCTCGCCTTCCCGATGTATGCTTCCGCCGTCTGGATGATCTGGGTACTGACCCAGCAGACCGGCGCCGACGGCGTGCTCTATGCACTGGGCGGCATGGTGCTGATCGCCTTCGCGATCTGGCTGCTGCGTTTTGGCTCCCAGGCCTCGGCTGGCACCTGGCTGCGCCGCGGCCTGGCGGCGATCGCCGTGCTGCTGGCCTTCGCCGTGACGCTTAAGCTTGAGGACAGTCCCGCCACCGCCGCGTCGGCCACAGGCGACGCGAAGGGCGGCGTCAATTTCGAAGGCTGGGAACGCTTCTCGCGCGCCCGCATGGCCGAGGCCGTGGCCGCCGGCAGGCCGGTGTTCGTCGATTTTACTGCCGCCTGGTGCATCACCTGTCTGGTGAATGAGCGGGTTGCGCTGGAGACACCGGCGAGCCGCAAGGCCTTCGAGCAGGCCGGCGTCGTGAAACTCAAAGGCGACTGGACCAACCGAGATGCCGAGATCAGCGCAGTGTTGAAGGAGTTGGGCCGCGCCGGCGTGCCGGTCTACCTATATTGGGCGCCGGGCGCCGAGAAGCCGAAGATCCTGCCGCAGGTCCTCACCGAAGCGATGATCCTGTCGGAACTGGAGCAAGCCAAGCGCTAGAACCCGAAGAGTAGATAGAGAGGAGGCGAAGATGTCGAACCTGGTCGTTCCCCGTCGTTCGTTGCTGGTGGGCACCGCTGCCCTCGCTGTCGCACCTGCCACCGCCTTTGCGACCAACAGCCCCGATCTCGGCAAGCCGGCTCCCGGCTTCACGGTCGTCGACAGCAACGGCAAGAGCTGGTCGCTCACCGATCTCAAGGGCAAGGTCGTGGTGCTCGAGACGACGAACCACGACTGCCCCTATGTGCGAAAGCACTACAACGCCCGGAATATGCAGACCCAGCAGCGCGAAGCCGCGGCCAAGGGCGTGGTCTGGCTGACGCTCGCCTCGTCGGCGACTGGCGAACAGGGCTACGTCACCGCCCAGCAGGCCAACGACCTCACCCGCAGTCGCGACGCCCAGCCGGCCGCCGTGCTGCTCGATCCCAAGAGCCAGGTCGCCCGCGCCTACGGCGCCACGGTGACGCCGCACATGTACATCATCGATGCCAACGGCATGCTTGTTTACAAGGGTGGCATCGATTCGATCCCGTCGGCCGACGTCGCCGACATCCCCAAGGCCAAGCAGTATGTCCGCATCGGCCTCGACGAGGTGCTGACCGGCAAGCCGGTCACCGACGCCTCGACCCGGCCCTATGGCTGCACCTTGAAGTATCCGCGCACCTCGACCTGACGCTGGTCGACCCGACGTTTTTCATGCCGCCGCGGGCGACAGTTGCGGTCAGGCCGGCGCCAGACCCAGGGTACGCACAGCGTTGAGCCACGCGGTGCCTTCGGTTTCGAAGCGCCGCGCGAATTCGTCAGGTGAGCCGCCGACGGGCGTCAAAGCAGCAGTGGCAAGACGCGTCACCACCTTCGGGTCTGCGAGAACCGCGCGCACGGCGGCCGACATGCGGTCAACGATGTCCTTCGGCGTTTCCGGCGGCGCAAAGAGGGCGAACCACTGCGCCATGTCGACATCCGGATAGCCCGCCTCGGCCATTCCCGGTACATCCGGCAACACCGGATCGCGGTCCTTCGACGTGACGGCGAGCAAGGTCAGCTTGCCCGACTTGGCATAAGGCACGACCGGCGCCGAGCCCAACAGGCCGAGCGGCACGATATTGCCCAACAGGTCCTGAACCGCCTGGCCGCCGCCCTTGTAGGGCACGTTCACCACCTTCGCGCCGGCTTGGCGGAAGATCAATTCGGCCACGATGGCGTTGGTGCCCACGCCGGCGGACGGCGTCGCGTAGGAAAGGCCCTGCGGATCGGCCTTTGCCGCCGCAACGACGTCGGCCAAAGTCTTCCAGCCTCGCGCCGGATGAGCGGCCACGACCAGCGACTGCGTGGTCAGGATCGTCACTGGCAACAGCGGCTCGCCGGCCTTGATTCCCGTCTTCTGCTCCAGCGCCTGCTGAAACAGCGACTCGCCCGGACCGACCAGGAAGGTCTGCCCGTCGGGCTTGGCGCGCGCCACGGCATCGGTGGCGATGCGGCCGAGCGCTCCCGGCTTGTTTTCGACCACCACGAGCGTCCCCAATCGCTCCGACACCGCCTCGCCCACCACGCGGGCGGAAACGTCCGAGGTCCCGCCGGGCGGATAGCCGACGACGAAGCGGATCGGCCCATTGGGCCAGGCATTGGCACGACCGATCGATGGTGCCGTGCTGAGTGTAGCGCCCGCAACGACAGCCAGCCCGGCCGTGCAAAAGGAGCGGCGTTTCATGATCACGCCATCCCGACCTGGGGCAGCGGATCGGCCTGATCCTTGGGTCGGCTGCGGATCATGTCTTCCAGCTCACGCTGTACGGCGGCGACGCCGGAATCGCCGAAGCGGTTGTCCATCTCCTGAGGGTCGTTCACCAGATCGTACAGCTCGCCCGCGCCGGAATTGGTCTCGAGCGTCAGCTTGTGCGTGCCGGTACGCACCGTGCGCAACCACAGATCGACACCGCAACGCGAGGCGCGCAGATCCCATTCGCTGTAGGCAAAATCGCGAGTCGCGTCCTTCTCGATGAGCGGCTTCAGGCTGCGACTGTGGCGGGCGTCGCTGAGCGACACGCCGGCATAGTCGGCGAAGGTGCGCGGCAGGTCGATCGTGGAAACCGGATCGGCCACCACCTTGCCGGCCGGCACACCGGGCCCGCGCATCAGCAAGCCGACGCGCAGCAGCCCTTCATACGCCATCGGCCCCTTGAGAATGAGACCATGGTCGCCCAGCCAATCGCCATGATCGGTCGAGTAGACGACCAGTGTGTTCTGCGACAGGCCGTAAGTGTCGAGCGCCGCCAGAATACGGCCGACATTGTGATCGACCAGCGAGATCATGCCGTAGTAGTTGGCGATCAGTTCACGCAGCTGCCTGTCGGTCTGCACCGGCGTGCGCGAATGCTTTTCGCGGAAATTGAGCAGCATCGGGTCGTCGAGCTTGGGCTTGCCGTAGAGGCTTTCGCGGTGCCACCACGGACGGCGCTCGAGATCCATCGTGCGGTGCTCAGGCAGATCGACCTCGTCCGGATGATGCAGGCGGCTCCACGGCTCGGGGCAATCGAACGGGTGGTGCGGGTCGGGAAACGAGGCCCAGGCGCAAAATGGCCTGTCCTTGTTGGCGCGCAGAAACTCGATGGTGCGATCACCAATCCAGGTCGAATTGTGCCAGGCGACCGGCAACGCCGAATTGTAGGTCTGTGCGGCATCGGAGAGCGGCGGGAGGCCCGTGTGCAGCAGCCTGTTCTTCTCCTCGCCGCGGCCGTCGGCATAGTACCAGCGCTCGTAATGCTGCGTGAAGGGCGGTTTGCGCGGCACCCGTGTGTTGTGGCCCTCGACCATCAGTTCAACATGGCCGAAGCCCATGTAGGGCCCGTACCAGTCGTCGCGCTGCTCGGTCAGCCGGCATTCCGGGGAGCCCGTAGGCTGGAAGGTGTTCGACGTCTTGAAGTGCGCCTTGCCGATGTAGCCGGTGCTGTAACCCGCCCGCGCGAAGTCGCCGCCGTACCCCGCCTCACCCGTTGCATCAGGCAAGTCGATGCCGTTGTCGGAGACGCCGTGCGTCGCCGGCAGCAGACCGGTGAGGATCGACGCCCGCGTCGGCTGGCAGACGAGATTGGGGGTGATGCAGGCCGAGAAACGCGTGCCCTCTCGCGCCAGCATGTCGAGATGCGGCGTCTTCACCTTGCGACCCTCGAAACCGTAGCAATCGGCGCGTTGCTGGTCTGAGGTGATGAAGAGGATGTTCATCTCTGCTCCCTTGCGGCTGCTGCAGGAACCGTTTCCGTTGCCCAGGCATCGGCGCTTCCGGCGCTCTGTCGGCAAGACCCTAACGTGCGACGATCATGCCGAAAAATGATAAGTTCTGATTAGTTCATGCATTAAGCGCATTACATGGCCATCAACAATCGCCCCCTGGATCTCCTGCAGCTGCGCGCCGCACTTGCCGTCCGCGAGGCGGGAACCGTGACCCGCGCGGCCACCCATCTCGGGTTGAGCCAGCCGGCGGTCAGCCGCCTGATCGCCGCGCTCGAGGCGGAGCTGGGCTTTCTCGTCTTCGAGCGCCTGGCCAAGCGCATGGTGTTGTCCGAGCGCGGCCGCCAGATCCTCGACGAGAGTGAGGCGGCGATGCGCAGCATGGCTCGTGTCCGCGCCGTCGCCGGCGAGCTGCGGCGCGGCAATCATGGCCTGCTGCGGATCGGCGCGATCGCCCCGCTGGCACTCGGTCTGGTGACCCGCGCCGTTGCCGCCCATCGCCGCGCGTGGCCCAAGGTGACGATCGACGTCGAGGTGCGCGGACGCCAGGCCCAGCTCGAGGAGCTACGGGCCGGCCGTATCGACATCGGCCTGGCCGCAATGCCGATCGTCGGCACGGCCCTGCGTGTGGAGCCGATCCTGGAAGCCGATGCGGTCTGTTTGCTGCCGGCGGACCATTCGCTGGCGCACCGTGCGGTGCTCGGCCCCTCAGACCTTGCCGAAGAAGCGCTGGTGGTCGGCCGCCCCGACTCCATCATACGCCAGCGCTTCGACGACGCCTTCCGTCAGGCCGGCCTCGTCCAGCAGGTCGCAGCAATTGTCGACAGCACGTCGGTCGGAATTGCCATGGTGGCGCTGGGCACCGGCATCGCCGTCACCCACGCCTTCCCCAAAGACGCCCTGCCCGCCAATGTCGTACAGCGCCGCTTCCGCCCTCGCATCTCCTTCACCTACGCGATGTTCACGCAGGACGATGGCCCACGTTCCGCCGCCGTCACTCAGTTCGGCACGGCTCTGCGCACCGTCGCCAGGACCGCTCGTCGCGCCATGACCGGGTAGCGTTCGTCAAAGCGAACCCGCGCCGTTGCAAGCACCCCTGCCCGGAAGCCAACCATCGGCATGAATCGGCCACGGCGCAGCAACCGTTGCGGGGGCCGCCGAAGCGTGGCCTGCTGTCGCCATGAAACGGCGTTCCTTCGTTGTCGGTGCGGCTGCTTGCGCAAGCAGCGCCGCCCTTGCTTCTCGCACTGCCTTCACACAGTCCGGCAAGCCGGTGTTTCTCGACTACAGCCAGGAGCAGCTCGACCAGGCCTACGATCAATCGGTCTGGGCACCGCAGGTCAACGAGCTGCTGGCCTACGACGCCTCGTCGAGCGCGGCGGTGCGCAAGACCATGCCGCCGCGCACCGTGCGCTACGGCAAGAGCGAGATCGAACAGGCGGACATCTTCGCAGCCCCCAACGCACGCGGAGCGCCCGTGCTGGTCTACATCCACGGCGGCGCGTGGATCCTCAATTCACGCCTCGACGCCTCGTTCCCGGCACCGACCGTAGTCGGCCGCGGCGCCATTCACTTCGTTCCCGACTACGCCAACGCCAAGCAGGCGCGCCTGCCGGAAATGATCGAGCAGGTGCGTGGCGCCGTCGAATGGGCGGTGCGCAATGCCGCGAGCTTCGGCGGCGATCCCGGCCGGGTCTACATCGCCGGCCACTCGTCGGGCGGTCACCTGGCGAGTTGCGCGCTTATCACCGACTGGGCCGGGCGCGGCCTGCCGGCCGACGCAATCAAAGGCGGGCTGCTGATGAGCGGCATGTTCGACCTTCATCCGGTGGCGCTGTCGTCGCGCAACGACTACCTGAAGCTCACGCCTGAAGACGTGCAGGCCGCAAGCGCCATGCGCCATCTCGACCGCATTGCCTGCCCGATCGCGATCGCCTCGGCCGACTTGGATAGTCCAGAGTTCAAGCGCCAGTCGAAGGTCTTTGCCGAGGCCTTGGCGGGAATGGGGCGGCTGGCGAGCCACACCAGTGTCTTCGCCGCCAATCACTTCCAGGAGCCGCAGCGATTGGCCACCCCTGACAGCGAACTCAGCAGGGCGCTGTTCTCGCTGATGAAGATCTGAAGCTGAGGCGGTCGGATGTCTGGGCCGTCAGTGACGAGAATAAGCGAGCTACCGAGGCATCAACAGACGGCGTAGGTTCGTGGAGAGAGTGTCGATCTCACCTTCCGAACGCATCGATGCCGGCAGAATGAACCGGGCCTTGCGGCCGTCGGCGACCCACAGATCCAGGATCAACCCGCCTCCGGCCGGCGTCAGCTTGAAGTCGCTGACGCGGTAGACGCCAGAATCGTCGAGCCCCAACGGCGGCTCCGGCTTTGCCTCGTTGAAGGCCTGCACGATGGCTTCGGCGGCATCGACATTGACCTGCATATCGAGTGTACCGCCGCCGGGCTCAGTGCACTCGACAATGACTGTGCCTGTCGCCGCGTCGTAACGCGTACGCTCGGTAGCCTTTTTCATGGTCCCCATCCCCCCGGTGGACACCGCTGTCGACTTACAGACGCGTCTTGCGGCGACGATGCAAAATAGCCCTCACGGACTGTTGATGTCTTGTTGAAAAGTGCAAAAGAATGACTTTTGGGTCACCGTTGTCTGTGAGGGTGCATCCGGGGGCGTCCCAACGGTGCCTTCCCTCCCCACAAATGGGGGGAGGGGCCAACGCCCGCCCCCCGGGGGCGGGGCCCATTCGACGTCGGATCGTTCTGATCACTCCATCTGGTAGCCGGGCGTCGACTTCGAGATTTTCGTCTCCTCCTCGTCCATGCCTTCAGCGATACCCTCGAACAGGGGCGTCGACAGGTAGCGTTCGCCGGTGTCGGGCAGGACACAGAGGATGACCGAGCCCTGCGGCGCCTTCTCGGCGACTTGCATCGCCACTGCGAAGGTCGAACCGCCGGAGATACCGGTGAAGATGCCCTCCTTCTGCGCCAACGCCTTGGCCCATTTGACGCCCTCGGGGCCGGCGATCGGTAGCCGTTCGTCGAAGTACTTTTTGTCGATCGCTTCCTGCAGCACCAAAGGGATGAAGTCCGGTGTCCAGCCCTGGATCAGGTGCGGCTCGAAAGCGGGATGGCTGACCGCCGGCGCGCCATCGGCACTGCGTTCCTGCGGCTTGCCGCTGCCGATCAGCTGGGCGTTGGCCGGCTCGGCCAGAATGATCTTGGTCTCGGGGCGCTCCTTGCGCAGCACCCGCGCCACGCCGGTCACGGTGCCGCCGGTGCCGTAGCCGCTCACGAAATAGTCCAGGCGCTCGCCCTTGAAGTCGGCCAGGATCTCGCGCGCCGTGGTCGATGCGTGGATCTCGGCATTGGCCTCCGTTTCGAACTGGTGCGCCAGGAACCAGCCGTTCGCCTTCGCGAGCTCGACGGCCTTCTGATACATGCCGAAGCCCTTCTGGGCGCGCGGCGTCAGCACGACCTTGGCCCCCAGCATGCGCATCAGCCGGCGACGCTCGATCGAGAAGCTCTCCGCCATGGTGACGACCAGCGGATAGCCCTTCTGCGCGCAGACCATGGCAAGCCCAATACCGGTGTTGCCGCTGGTTGCCTCGACCACGGTCTGGCCAGGCTTCAAGGTACCGTTGCGTTCCGCCGCTTCGATGATGTTAACGGCCAGGCGGTCCTTCACCGACGCCGCCGGATTGTAGGCCTCGGCCTTGGCGTAGATCCGAACGCCCTTAGGCCCGAGATTGTTGATCCGGATGCAGGGTGTATCGCCGATCGTGTCCAGGACACTGTCGAACAGGCGGCCGCGCCCGTCGGTCGTTCGAAGCTTGGTGCTCGGGGCCATAACACGTCTCCATTGGGGATGATGGACCACCCTACCATGCGCCGTCGGTTCGGCTAGGATCGATCCATGAAACGTCGCTCGTTCCTTGTCGGCAGTGCCGGCCTTGCGTTCTCGTCGGCTCCCTTCGCGGCCAAGGCCCAGCCCGACGCCCTGCCCTCGTGGAACGAGGGGCCGGCTAAGCAGGCGCTTCTCGATTTCGTCGCACGCACAACGGCGATGGGCGGTCGCGACTGGATCCCGGTCCCCGAGCGCATCACCTGCTTCGACAATGACGGCACCCTGTGGACCGAGCAGCCGATGTATGTCCAGGTGACGTTCGCGATGGATCGCGTGCGCGCCCTGGCCAGCCGCAATCCGCAGTGGCGGACCCAGGAGCCGTTCCGGGCGGTGCTCGAGAACGACCGCGCGGCGGTATCGACAATGGGCGAAAAAGGGCTGCTGGAGATCATGGCGGCGACCCATGCCGGCCTGACCACCGAGGATTTCCGCAAAGCCGTCCTCGACTGGCTGGCCACCGCCCGCCATCCGCGCTTCAAGCGCCCCTACACCGACCTCGTCTACCAGCCGATGCTCGAGCTGCTGGCCCTCCTGCGCGCCAACCAGTTCAAGACTTACATCGTGTCGGGCGGCGGCATTGAGTTCATGCGACCCTGGACAGAACGGGTCTACGGCATTCCGCCCGAGCAGGTCGTGGGCTCCTCGGGCGTCACGCGCTATGAGCTGCGCGCCAACGACCAGCCCATCCTGCTCAAGGAACCCAAGGTGCAGTTCATCGATGACGGGCCGGGCAAGGCGGAGGGTATCAACCAGTATATCGGCCGCCGCCCGGTGCTTACCTTCGGCAATTCCGACGGCGACCAGCAGATGCTGGAATGGACGGCGGCCGGTACCGGTGCGCGCTTCATGGGGCTCGTGCATCACACGGATGGTGTGCGCGAATATGCCTACGATCGTCAGTCCGTAGTCGGTAAGCTCGACACGGCTTGGAACGAGGCCGTACGGCGCAAATGGACCGTCGTCGACATGAAGCACGATTGGAAAGTAATCTATCCCTTCGAACTGACGTGAGCTGCTCGAACCGAGATGGCTGACCTCCTCGAAAGCACGAAGGCTGCACCCGCTGGGGCTTCGATCGCCGGCATGGTCCGCATTCCCGGCGGCACCTTCCGCATGGGATCGGATCGGCACTACCCTGAGGAAGCGCCATCGCACACGGTCACGGTCGATGGCTTCTGGATCGATCCCACGCCCGTCACCAATGCGCAGTTCCGCGCCTTCGTGCAGGCGACGGGCCATGTCACCTGGGCCGAGATCGCCCCCGACCCGAAGGACTATCCGGGAGCACGGCCGGAGATGCTCAAAGCCGGCGGACTGGTCTTCACGCCGCCTTCGAAGCCCGTCGATCTCGCCGACTGGAGCCAGTGGTGGCGCTTCACCTTCGGCGCGACCTGGCGGCGGCCCTACGGCAAGGGCAGCCATATCGGCGGGCTCGACGACCATCCCGTGGTGCAGGTCGCCTTCCGGGACGCCGAAGCCTATGCGAAGTGGGCCGGCAAGGAGCTGCCGACCGAGGCCGAATGGGAATTCGCCGCTCGCGGCGGCCTCGACGAGACGGAGTTCGCCTGGGGCAACGATTTCATGCCGGAGGGCCGGCACATGGCCAACACCTGGCAGGGAAACTTCCCGCACGAGAACATGCGCGCTGACGGTTGGGCCCGCACCTCGCCGGTCCGCGCCTTTCCGGCGAACGGCTACGGCGTCCACGACATGATCGGCAATGTCTGGGAATGGACCACGGACTGGTATTCGACCAAGCATCCAGCCGATGCCGGCAAGGCCTGCTGCGTGCCGGAGAATCCCCGCGGCGGGCCACTCGACGCGAGCTACGATCCGCGGCAGCCTCAGGTCAAGATCCCTCGCAAGGTGCTGAAGGGGGGCTCGCATCTCTGCGCGCCGAGCTACTGCCGGCGTTATCGACCGGCGGCGCGGCACGCCGAAGCGGTCGACACCACGACCAGCCATGTCGGTTTTCGCTGCATCGTGCGCGATGCACACGGCAACTAGAGGTCTGATCGCCGGCATCGTAACTGCAGCGCTGTTCGCCGCGAGTGCAAGCGCCGAGGAGAGCAACGAGTTCTGGCCCGAAGTGCAGGTCCATTACTGGTTCAACGACCACAAGTCGCGCGCCATCCTGCTCGGATCGCTCAGCCGTAACCGCGACAGCGGCAACACCTTCCAGGCCGAGCAGGGCCTCACTTTCGAGCACCAGTTCACCGACTATTTCCTGGGTCGCATCGGCTATCGCCACGGCGGTGCGACCGATGGCGGGCCCTACAACGAGAACCGCCTGCTGCTCGAGCAGACGTTCCGCCTCCACTTCCCCTCCAAGGTGATCGTCGATGCGCGCACGCGCGAGGATTTCCGCTGGCTGAACAGCGGCTTCTCGGTACGCCTGCGCGAGCGTTTGCAGGTTCAGCGCGACGTCACGATCGCGGACTACACTTTCACGCCCTACAGCTCGGTCGAGCTGTATTTCGACACACGCTACGGGCAGTTCGCTCGTTACCGGCTGACCTTGGGCGCGAACTTTCCGCTCGACAGGCACATCAGCATCGAGCCCTACCTGGTGCGCCAGGTCGATTGGGTGCCGACCGGCGTCATCACCAATGCGCTCGGCTTCATCCTGACCATGGCTTTCTAGAGCACGACCTTCCGCTCGACTGTTTCCAGTCGAGCGGAAGGTCGTGCTCTACAGATCGAACTCGACGAACAAGGGCCAATGGTCGGAAGCCACGACATTGTGGTCGATCCAGGCCTTCTTCACCCGCGGCGCGAGATCGTGAGTGACGCAGACATGGTCGATGCGGCCTTCGTTGGGGATCGACTCGACACCGTCCTCGGAATTGCCGGCGGCACCCCAGGCATCCGCGAGATGCCGCCTGGTCCCGAGGCGGCCATAGGCACTCATCTCGCCGCAGACCAGGGGATACTCAGGATGTTGCGGCGTGAAATTGAAATCGCCCGCGACGATGGCGGGACGCGGCACGTCGGGACGACGCTCCTGGAACATGAATGTGTCGCCGCCGGCTGCATCCCAAGGCGGGCCGGTCCGCTCGGCATCCAGGACGGTCTTCATCAGGACCTCGACCTGCGTCAGGCGCTGCTGCGGGCCGACATGGCTGAGATGCGCACTGTAGACGCGCAGCGAGCCTGAAGGCGCCTCGACTGCCGCCTCGACGAAGCCACGCTGCAGGTCGAAGCAATTCACCAGCTCCGTCTTGGGCAGGAGGTGCCCGCGCGCCCAATTGATCGGCCAACGCGAGAGCACCGCGTTGCCGAAAGCGCGGCGGCGATTGACGATCCGGCCATCGGCGCCGACCTCACTGGCGTCGGCCTCCATGGCGCCGTGATACCAGTAGTAGCGATTGAGAAGCTGCGCGATCTCAACTGTTTGATCGACGAACCCGTTCTGTTTCCAACCCGACGTAACTTCCTGCAGGCAAACGATGTCGGCCTGGGCGACGATGTCGGCGATGCGGGACAGGTCATATTTGCCGTCGGATCCAACGCCGTAGTGGATGTTGTAGGTGCAGAAGAGCATGCGCAGGTCCGATCGATCCTAGAGGACAGCGATCGTGGAGGAAGCGGGGCCGTTGCGTGAGGCTCCGTCTGGCCACGGCCGCCGGTACGACCGTTCTCTCCACATTGGAGACATAGATGCAAGCGGCACGGCCCGATCCACCCTAAAATGATCGGACTGAGGAGCTAGCCATGTCCGATAGCGATCGATCCTCTGTCGTGCGCGCAATCCTGCTCTTGGCTGCCGTCGGCCTCGTCTGGGCGCTGAAACCCGATACCTCCGTCAAGGAAGCCTATTCCGGCAAGCTCTCGAGCCAGGCCGATGGATTGAGCTGGCCGGCGTGGCGATAAGGGTCGGCGACGATACCTAGCGACCAGTAGCCTATGGTCGTGGTCGAGGCGAGCAGCGCCAAAGCCACGGCACCAGCGCGTCGCCGATCGAAATGAACCGCGGCGACCGCGAGATGCGTCAGGCAGCCCAACAGGATCACCGCCATCCAGGACGACACCTCGGTGTGGTTGCTGCCGATCCATAGCCGATCGGACCGCGTTCGAGAGATATCGTTCAGCAGCACGTTGAGCTGGGTCGCGGTCGGTGTCGGCAGGCTTTGCGTCGCCTTGAGGACCTCTTCCTGAAGTTTGCGAAAGGCGCCCTCGGCGCGCTCGCTCCCCTTCTGGTTGCGGTTCTTGCGCCACTCGTCCTTGAAGACGTACTTCACATAGCGTCCCAGCTGATAGCGCGCCTCAGCGAGGTTGAGCTGACCGGGTCCGACCATCTCGTCGAAGCGCTTGATCGCCGAACCGGCCTGGATGAAGGCGCGCTCGGCCTCGCGCTTGTGCGTCCAGATGTCGGCGGCATGGAAAGCGAGGAACAACGCGAAGATCATCGAGATGGCCGCAAAGAACGGCGCCACCGGCGTCCATTGCAGCACTTCGGGCTTGCGGTTGAAGTAGCTCAGGAAGGTGAAGGCGATGCCGTAGACGATCAGCCCATGGGCAAGGAAGACCAGGAGCTGCACCGGCGCGGGCAACATGAAGACCTGCTCGAGCAGGTCCTTCCACCACCCGACAAACTGATCGAGGTTCATCAGCCGTGTTTGCCCTTGCTCTCCTGAGCCTTGTGCACCAGGCGTGGCGCAGCAAGAGCATCCGACAAGGTCTGTTCGACGGTCTTGGCTTCGCTCACGGTGACGTCGAGGTTGTGCAGCAACCCGTCCTGGATGCCGTAGATCCAACCATGCACCGAGAGCTCCTGACCGCGCCGCCAGGCATGCTGGACGATCGAGGTCCGGCAGACATTGCGCACCTGCTCGATGACGTTGATCTCGCAAAGCGCGTCGACCTGCTCGGCCTTGTGCGGCTGGGCCACGATCTGATCGTGGTAGCGGCGGCCCAGCACGTTGATGCCGTGCAGCCAGTTGTCGAGCAGGCCGAGCTCGTGGTTCTTCAGCGACGCCTTCACGCCGCCGCAGCCATAATGGCCACAGACAACGACGTGGCGCACGCGCAGCGCCTCGACGGCATACTGCAGGACGGCCAGGCAGTTGAAGTCGACCATCATCACCTGGTTGGCGACGTTGCGATGGACGAAGACCTCGCCCGGCAACATGCCGATGATCTCGTTGGCCGGGACCCGACTGTCGGAGCAGCCGATCCACAGCACGCGCGGCGCCTGCTGCTTGGCAAGCTTGTCGAAGAAACCCGGATTGTTCTTCTCGACCTCGCTGGCCCAGTTCCGATTATTCTCGAATAGTCCGGCCAGGAATTTGTCTTCGTCCACATCACCCATGGACGACGTATCGCGAAAACCGCGATTTCTGGCAAGAGCCAGCGCGATCGTTCAGGCGGACGAGTCCGTAACGAAGGTGTTACGCAGCACACCGATACCGTCGATCGCCACCTCGACCACGGTCCCCGGGCGCATCGGCAGGGCGCCGAGCGAGGTACCGCAGGCAATGACGTCGCCCGGCATCAGGGTCATGTCGCGTGAAATGAGACTGACGAGTTCCGTCGGCGAAAAGATCATGTCGGCGACCGGGTAGTTCTGCCGCTCCCGACCGTTCACCAGGGTACGGACGATCAGGGTCCGCGGATCGAGGCCGGTCGCGACGACTGGGCCGAACACCCCGAAAGTGTCGAAGTTCTTGGCCCGCGTCCATTGCGCGAAGCTGGGGTCACGCTGCAGCAGTTCCAGCGCCGTGACGTCGTTCACGCAGGTGTAGCCCAGGATATGGCCGGCCGCCTCGTCGATCGAGACGCCCGTGCAGGCCTTGCCGATGACGATTCCCAGTTCGCCTTCGTAGATTACGCGGCCGTCATAGGACCTGGGCTGGCGGATCGGCTGTCCGTGGGCCGCGAAGCTGCTCGGCGCCTTGAGGAAGGTGAGCGGCTCGGCCGGAATGGCCCAGCCGTTCTTTTCCGCCGCCGCCCGGAAATTATTCCACAGCGCCACCATTTTGGTGGGCTCCACGGGCGTCAGCCAGCGCGCGTCACTGGTCGACACAGTCTCGCCAGTCGCTAGCCCAGGTGCGAAGAGCGTGCCCTCGTGGAGATGGATGGTCTCGCCCTCGACCCTGCCGAGGCGCGGCTGCCCGGCGACCTCGATGCGCGCCCACAAAGTCGGCACGGCGGTCATCCGGCGTCGGCGATGCGTTTGCCGGTCTGCAAGTCGAAGACATGCAGATGGCCGGGCTCGGCCCTGAAGCGGCGCTTCTCGCCGGGCTTGGCCTGGACGTGGCCACCCTGCCGCACCGTCACCAGTTCCCGCGCCTCGCCGAACCGGCCGTGCAGCAGAGTATCGGCACCCAGCGGCTCGGCGAGCTCGATCTCGAACTCCAGCGGGCCGTCAGCAACGGGCTGCAGGTGCTCCGGCCGGACGCCGAGCGCGACCGGTGCGCCGGCCGCTGCGGCAGTCGGGATGCCGAGCTGCAGGCTGACGCGCTCCGCGCCGGTACCGGCGAGATCGACCGAACGGCGGTCGGCCGTGACCTTGCCGGCCAGGAAGTTCATCGACGGCGAACCGATGAAGCCCGCCACGAAAACCGAGGCCGGCCGCTCGTAGACATCCATCGGCGTGCCGATCTGGTCGGCGATGCCGGCATTCATCACGATCAGCCGATCAGCCAAGGTCATCGCCTCGACCTGGTCGTGGGTAACATAGATCGAGGTGACGTCGAGCTCACGCTGCAGCCGCTTGATCTCGAGCCGCATCTGCACGCGCAGCTTGGCGTCGAGGTTGCTGAGCGGCTCATCGAACAGGAACACCGCCGGTTCGCGCACGATGGCGCGGCCCATCGCCACCCGCTGGCGCTGACCACCCGAGAGCTGGCGCGGTCGGCGCTGCAACAAGGCACCCAGCTCCAGGATTTTCGCGGCCTTCTGCACGCGCTGGTCGATCTCGGCCTTGGAGAGGCCGCGGATCTTGAGCCCGTAGGCCATGTTCTCGTAGACGCTGAAATGCGGATAGAGAGCGTAGTTCTGGAACACCATCGCGATGTCGCGATCCTTGGGCTCCAGCTCGTTGACGACACGGTCGCCGATCGCGATCTCGCCGCCGGTGATGCGCTCGAGCCCGGCCACCATGCGCAGAAGGGTGGACTTGCCACAGCCCGAGGGACCGACGATGACGATGAACTCGCCGTCGGCGATCTTCATGTCGATGCCATGGATGACTTCGAGCTTGTCGTAGCTCTTCTTGACGCCGCGCAGATGGACTTGCGCCATGCCTTACTTCTCCGTCTCGACGAGGCCGCGCACGAACTGGCGCTGCATGAACACCACGACCAGCACCGGCGGTATCATGGCGAGCATCGCCATGGCCATCAGCAGGTTCCAGCTCGGCACCGAATCGACCACGTTGGCCTGGCGCGAGACCGTCATGACGACAGTGTAGAAGCTTTCCTTGGTGGTGATCAGCAGAGGCCAGAGATACTGGTTCCAGCCGTAGATGAACTGGATCACGAACAGAGCGGCGATCGAAGTCCGGCTCATCGGCAGCAGGATGTCCCAGAAGAAGCGCATCGGCGAAGCGCCATCGACACGGGCCGCCTCTGTGAGCTCGTCGGGGACGCTGAGGAAGAACTGCCGGAACAGGAAGGTCGCCGTCGCCGAGGCGATCAGCGGGATGATGAGGCCCGAATACGAGTCGAGCATGCCGAGATTGGCAACGACGCCGTAGGTCGGCACGATGCGCACCTCGACGGGCAGCATCAGCGTTACGAAGATCGCCCAGAAGAAGGTCATGCGCAGCGGGAAGCGGAAGTAGACGATGGCGAAGGCCGCGATGATGGAGATTGCGATCTTCCCGATTGCCACACCGAGCGCCATGATCAGGCTGTTGGTGAGCGTCTGCCAGACCGGCACGCCGCCGACCTTGCCGTAACCCTCGGTGATGACGCGCGCATAGTTCTCGATCAGCTGGCCGCCCGGCAGAATCGGGATCGGCGATTGCAGCATGGTCTGCTGGTCGTGTGTCGAAGCGACGAAGGTCATCCAGACCGGGAAGGCGATGATGATCACGCCCAGCAGGACGACGAAGTGGCTGAACGCAGTGAGGAAGGGGCGGTTCTCGACCATCAGTAGTGCACCCGGCGCTCGATGAAGCGGAACTGCACGAAAGTCAGCAGGATGACCACAGCCATCAGGATCACCGACTGAGCCGAGGAGCCGCCGAGATCCTGGCCGCGGAAACCATCGTTGTAGACCTTGAACACCAGAATTTCGGTCGCCTTGGCCGGCCCACCCTTGGTCAGCGCGTCGACGATGCCGAACGTGCCGAAGAAGGCGTAAATGATGTTCACGGCCAACAGGAAGAAGCCGGTCGGCGAGAGCAACGGGAAGATGATGTCCCAGAAGCGCCGGCCGGGGCCCGCGCCGTCGATGGCGGCCGCCTCGATCAGCGACTTGGGGATCGACTGCAGGCCAGCCAGGAAGAACAGGAAGTTGTAGCTGATCTGGTTCCAGACGGCGGCGATCACCACCAGCAGCAGCGCCTGGTTGCCGTTGCTCACATAGTTGAATTCGATGCCGATGCCCTGGAGCAGCCAGGCGACGATGCCGACCGACGGGTTGAACAGGAATCCCCAGAGCACGCCGGCCACGGCGGGCGCCACGGCGTAAGGCCAGACCAGGAAGGTCTTGTAGGCGGTGGCGCCGCGGATCACGCGGTCGGCCATCACCGCCAGCAGGAGCGAAAGGCCGAGCCCGAGGGTGGCGACCAGCGCACTGAAGACCAGCGTCAGCCGTGCCGAGGCGTAGTAGCCCGGGTCCTGGAAGAGATGGATGAAATTATCGAGGAAGACGAACTTGGTGTTGCCACCAAAGGCATCCTCGAGCAGCACCGACTGGTAGATCGCCTGGCCTGACGGCCAGAAGAAGAACACCAGGGTGATGACGATCTGCGGCGCCACCAGAAGGTAGGGCAGCCAGCGCTCGTTGAAGGTGACCTTTTTTTCCATGGGTGCGGTGGCGTTTCCCATTCAGATCTCCTCTCCCCCGCTAGGGGGAGAGGATGGGTGAGGGGGTTACGCACGTCGCTTCCCCCTCACCTTGCCTCTCCCCCTAGCGGGGGAGAGGGACATGAGGGAGAAAAGACGCCTTACTTGTTCGCCGCTTCGAAGCGCTTGAGCTGCTCGTTGCCGAGCTTCACGGCTTCGTCGAGCGCGGCCTTGGCGTCCTTCTTGCCCGACCACACCGCTTCGAGCTCGCTGTCGACGATGTCGCGGATCTGCACGAAGTTGCCGATGCGCAGGCCCTTGGAGTTCTCGGTCGGCGGGTTGAGGGTCAGCTCCTGAACCGCGATCTCGCGGCCCGGGAACTTCTTGTAGAAGCCGTCCTTCTCGGTGACTTCCGCGGCGGCCAGCGTGACCGGTACGTAGCCCGTCTCCTGGTGCCACTTGGCCTGCACCGGCGTACTGGCGAGGTAGGTCAGGAACTTGGCGACGCCCTTGTACTCGGCCGCCGGCTTGCCCTGCAGCACCCACAAGGTAGCGCCACCGATGATCGAGTTCTGCGGTTTGGCAATGACGTCGGGCGAATAGGGCATCATGGCGATACCGTACTTGCCGGCGCCCAGCGCCTTGTCGATCGCTGAAGCAGTAGCAGACGAGGCGATATGGAACACGCAGTCGCCCGCATTGAAAAGCGCCGTCGACTTGCCCTCGCGGCCGCCATAGACGAACGTCTTGTCCTTGCTCCAGTCCGACAGCATCTGGATGAACTTGATGCGGGCCGGGTCGTTGAACTTCAGCTCGATATCGATGCCGCCGAAGCCGTTGGCCTTGGTCGCGTACGGCAGGTTGTGATAGGCGCCGTAATTCTCGATCATCGTCCAGGTCTGCCACTGCGGCGTGAATCCGCACTTGGCGCCGGCGGCGACCGCCTTCTTGGCCATCTCGCCGAGCTCCGGCCAGGTCTTCGGCGGCTTGTCGGGATCGAGGCCGGCCTTCTGCAGCAGCTCCTTGTTCCAGTAGAGCACCGGCGTCGAGGAGTTGAACGGCATCGACAGCAGCTTGCCGTCGGTCGTCGAGTAGTAGCCGTAGACCGGGCCGATATAGGCCTTGGGATCGAACGGCTCCTTGGCATCGGCCATCAACTGATAGACCGGATAGACCGCGCCTTTGGCCGCCATCATGTTGGCGGTGCCGACCTCGAAGACCTGCACGATATGCGGCGCCTGCTTGGCGCGGAAGGCGGCGATCGCGGCCGTCAGGGTCTCCGTGTAGGAGCCCTTGTAGACCGGGTTCACCTTGTACTCGCTCTGGGACTTGTTGAAGCCCTCGGCAAGTGCATTGACCGCATCACCCAGGTTGCCGCCCATGGCGTGCCACCACTGGATCTCGGTCTGGGCGGACGCGACGGACGCGCTCGCCAGTACCGCCGCCGCAGCGACGGAAGAGAAAAGAATCCGTGTCATGACTCGAAAAACCTCCCAATGAAGCCCCGTCGATGTATCGACGGACCACAAGACTGCGATGTGTCTGTTTTATTTCAGTCTGATGACAGTCCACCAAGACTGCAGGGCGAACGCAACCCCCAATCGAAGAAGAATGCTCTCAGGCCGCTTTGCTCAGGCCAGGGCCTTCAGAATGACGTCCGGGGCATCGCTGATGACGCAATCCGTCCCCATGGCGACCAGTACGCGCGCGACCTCGGGGTCATTGATCGTGTAGGTGCTGAGGAGGTAGCCCGCCTTCTTGATCTCGACGGCGCGGGGCGCGGTCAGCCGCTTGCCGCTGGTATTGATGCCGACCGCCTCCAGGGCCTTGGCGCGGTCCCGCCAGTCGTCCTTCAGCTCGTCGATCAGCAGCGCCCGCGCAAATTCGGGCGCGGCCTCGCGCGCCGCCGCCAGGGAGGCGTCCTTGAAGCTCGACAGCAGTGGCGCCGGCAGGCGGGACGGCCAGAGCCGGCGCAGGGTCGCCACGGCCACCCGGGCGGTCTCGGCCTCACGGCCCGGGCAGGGCTTGATCTCGATGTTGCACCCCAGCCCCAGCTCGCCGAAGCAGGCGATCGCCTGCTCGAAGGTCGGCACCGAGGCCGGCAGTTCGGCCGCCGGCGTCTCGGCCGCCAGCCGGTCGACGCCGGTGGTCCGCTTCAGTGAATCGTCGTGCATGACGATCGGCACGCCGTCGGAGGTCAGCTTGACGTCGATCTCCACCCAGGTCGCGCCGCGCCGGTGGGCTTCGCGGAACGAGTCCAACGTATTCTCCGGCGCATAGGCCATGGCGCCCCGATGACCGACGACTTTAGGCAGTTGCAGCATGGCCCCATCCAAAGCTAACTCGGCCGTCGAATAGACCAACCAACCCGGCCTGTCGCGTTCCATGTCCCTTTTTCCTGACAAGTTCCGTCTCGATGGCCGCACCGCCCTGGTGACCGGCTCGGCCCGCGGCCTCGGCTGGGAGATGGCCAAGGGCCTTGCCGAAGCCGGCGCCCGCCTGCTGCTGCATGGCCGATCGCACGCCCAGCTCACGCCGCGGCTCGCCGAACTGCGCGCCGCCGGTCACGAGGCCGAGGCGCTGGTCTTCGAAATGGCCGATCGGGCGGCCATGGCCGCCGAATTGGCGACCGCCGGGCACATCGACGTCCTCGTCCACAATGTCGGCGAGCGGGACCGCCGCCCCTTCGCCGAGATCGAGCCGGCCGATTTCGCCCGGCTGGTCGATACCGACCTGTCGGCGGGCCAGGCGCTGATCCATCGGCTGCTGCCCGGCATGGTCGACCGCGGCTGGGGCCGGCTGATCCTCGTCACCTCGGTGGCGGCCGACCTCGCCGCCCCCGGCGCCTCCTCCTATATCGCGGCCAAAGCGGGCCTTGCCGCACTGGCCCGCGCCCTCGCCGCCGAATACGGCGCCAAGGGCATCACGGCGAACGCCCTCTCCCCCGGGTTCTTCGCGACAGAAACCAACGCCCGGCTGATCGCTTCCTCGGCCGGCGAGCGCATGCGGGCTCGTTGCCCGGCCAAGCGGTGGGCCGAGCCCTGGGAGATCGCAGGCGCGGCCGTGTTCCTGGCTTCGCCGGCGGCCGCCTTCGTCAACGGCCATACGCTCGCCGTCGATGGCGGGGTGTCGGCGACTTACATCGTGTGACCTCGATCATGTCCCGACAGTTCGCAGCGCTCGCTGCCACCCCTGTGCTCGTCTTCGCGCTCGTGCTCGCCCTCGGCGGGGCAATGCCCGTTCTTGCCGCCGGCCCGGAGGCACCGGCAATCGACGGGCGTCATCTCGGCCTCGCCTGGGTGCTCCCTTTCATCGGCATCCTGCTGTCGATTGCGATCCTGCCGCTTGCCGCACCGCGCTTCTGGCATCACCACTTCGGCAAGGTCTCGGCGGCTTGGGCTGCCCTGGTGATCGTGCCCTTCGCCGTGCTCCACGGCCTGCCGAGCACGGTCTACGAGATCGCCCACTTAGCACTGCTGGACTACATCCCCTTCATCGTGCTGCTTGCTGCCTTGTTCGTCGTCACGGGCGGCATCCATATCCGCGGCAACTTCTACGGTTCGCCGTCGATGAACACGGCCCTGCTCGCGGTCGGCACCGTGCTGGCCGGCTGGATGGGTACCACCGGCGCGTCGATGCTGCTGATCCGGCCGGTCATCCGCGCCAACGACGACCGGCGACACAAGATCCATGTCTTCGTGTTCTTCATCTTTCTGGTGTCGAACATCGGCGGTGCCCTGACGCCACTCGGCGATCCACCTCTGTTCCTGGGCTTCCTGAAAGGTGTGAGCTTCTTCTGGACGACCGAGCATCTGTTCAGCGAGATGCTGTTCTGCGTCATCGTCCTGCTCGCGCTGTTCTACGCTCTCGACAGCTACTGGTACCGCAAGGAAGGTCACCGCCGGCGCGATCCGACTCCCGAATCGCCGATCCGCCTCGAAGGCGGCGCCAACATCATCCTGCTGATGGTCGTCGTCGGCATCGTCCTGGCAAGCGGCACCTGGAACCCAGGCGTATCGTTCACCGTCTTCCACGTTCCCCTGGAACTGCAGCACGTGCTGCGCGACCTCGCCCTGGTTGGCGTGATCGTGGCGTCGCTCAAGCTGACCCCGCGCAAGGTGCGCACCGACAATACCTTCACGTGGGGGCCAATGGCAGAAGTCGCCAAGCTCTTCGCTGGCATCTTCGTCACGATCGCGCCGGCATTGGCCATCCTGCGAGCCGGGCCTGACGGCGCTGCCGCCCCGCTGATCGCCCTGGTGACGGGCCCCGACGGCCAACCACTCGACGTCTGGTATTTCTGGCTGTCGGGCATCCTCTCGAGCTTTCTCGACAATGCCCCGACCTACCTGGTCTTCTTCAATCTCGCCGGCGGCGATCCGCAGGTCCTGATGGGCGCATTGGCCAGCACGCTCGCCGCCATTTCGTGCGGTGCGGTGTTCATGGGCGCCAACAGCTACATCGGCAATGCACCGAACTTCATGGTCAAGGCCGTGGTCGAGGAGGCCGGAATCCGGATGCCGAGCTTCTTCGGCTACATGGCCTGGTCTTCTGCCATTCTTTTGCCGTTGTTCGCGGTGCTTACGTTCGTTTTCTTCCGTGGGCCGGCCCCGTAGAGTTGGCCCCACAGGATCGGCCCTGCAGCGCCCCCCGCCGGCTTGCCCGAGGGCAATGCATCCCCAGATGAGGGCAGCATGACGTCTCGTCGCTTCTTTCTCGGAGCCATTGCTCTCGCGACAGCAGGACTGCTGTCGCTCCCACCGCTCGCCGCCGCGGCGGCCGACATCCGGGTCGTAACGTCCGGCGCCTTTACCGAAGCCTACAAGATCCTGATCCCGATCTACGAGCAGGCCTCGGGGCACAAGGTGATCAGCGCCTTCGGCGCCTCGATCGGCAACGCCCCCGATTCGATCCCGAGCCGTTTCGCGCGCGGCGAGAAGTTCGACCTGGTGATCCTGTCGGAAGGCGGCTTGGAAGCGCTGGTGAAGACGGGCAAGGTCACCGCCGGCAGCCGCATCGATCTCGCGCGCTCGCAGATCGGCGCGGCGGTGCGCAAGGGCACGCCGAAGCCCGACATCAGCACGGTCGAGGCCTTGAAGCAGACCTTGCTCAATGCCAAGTCGGTCGCCTACTCGGCGAGCGCCAGCGGCACCTATCTCTCCGAAGATCTGTTCCCCAAGCTGGGCGTTGCCGATCAGCTCAAGGTCACCGGCAAGAAGATCATGAGTGAACGTGTCGGTGCAGTGGTGGCACGTGGCGATGCCGAATTGGGCTTCCAGCAGGTGAGCGAGCTGATCTACTTCAAGGAGCTCGACATGGTCGGCACCCTGCCCGCCGAGGTTCAGCAGACCATCTTCTTCTCCGCCGGCCTGGTCGACGGCGCCGAGCAGAAGGACGCCGCCTTGCATCTGGCGCGCTTCCTCGCCTCGCCGGCGGTGGCCGAGATCGTACGCCAGACCGGCCTCGACCCGGTGGCCGCGAAGCCAGCCGCCGCGGGCCGCTGACCCTCGCATCGGATCACCCCTTCGAATCACCCCCCCCTCGGATCACCCTGTGGCCCACGCCGCCAGTGCCTCCTCCTTTCGCTCCGAGCGCATGTCGCCGCTCGCGCTGGCGCTGGCCGTGCTGCTGCACCTCGTCATCGTGCTCGCGCTGTGGTGGCTCGCCGAAAATCAGCCCAAGCCCGCTCCAGTCGAAGACGTGATCGAGGTTTCCTTCGAGCAGCCCAAGGAGCAACCCAAGCCGCCCGAGCCGCCACCTCCGCCGCCGCAACAACAGGCGAAACCGCCGCCCCCTCCGCCTCCACCTACCGACTTTGGCCTGAAGCCGCCGGCGGCCGTCACCGCCGACAAGGCAACGCAGGTGCCGCCACAGGCGCCGCCCGGCAAGGAAGCCTCCGCACCGCAGCCGCCTTCACCGGACGATCTGCCGCCACTGCAGCCTGACCTGCAGCCAAAGGTGGCCGAGCCGGCCCCGCCAACGCCCACGCCGGCTCCCTCCCCGACGCCATCCCCAACGCCCGCGCCGTCGCCGGCGAAGCCGCCCGAGCAGCACGCCCTGGCGACGCCTCCGCCGCCCCCGCCGCCGCCCCGGCCGCCACCGGGAGCGCAACGGCCGGACGTGCGTCCCTCGCCCTTGCCGCCGGGCGCGCAGCGCCGCGCCCCGGCCGTGCCCAATGCGCAAGACGCGCCGACGACCTCACATTTCGTCAATCCCGCCGACGCCTTCAATCGCGCGCGAGCCGCCGACAACTACCTGTGGCAGGTCGCGATGAAGCTGCAGGGCTATCGCTATCAGGCGAACACCAATGCGACCCGCGGCACCACCGTGGTGCGCATCACGATCGCCCGGAACGGACACCTGCTCGCCGTCGAGATCATCCGGTCGAGTGGCGTGCCCGAGTTCGACCGCGGCGTGCTGGCCGGCGTGCGCGCCGGTTCGCCCTATTCGCCGCTGCCGGCCGATATCCAGGGCGAGAGCGCCAGCTTCAACCTGCCGCTGGTGTCGGTAAACCGCAACTGAGCTGCAGAAAATCGGCGGTCGGTTTCCAGCGACAGAGAATTGTGCAGCGCAACGACCGCACTGCGTGAAACTTTGATGAACAGCGCCCGGGCGAGACCGCACGGGAAAATGACGCCAACATAGTGCTTGCCGTCGCTGATCTCGTGCTAGCCTGTTGCACCCGTCGCTTCGACGAACGGCTCGTGTGGAAACTCAATGTTGGAGATCCCGCGCCCATGACGACAGGACGATTCCTGGCCCTGGTTCTGGCCAGCACCGGCTTGGTGTTCAGCGCCCAAGCCCAAGACACGGGATTCACCGTGACACCGACCTGGGATGGCATCTCGAAGTGCAATGGCCGACCGCTGCAAGGTCCTTCGCCACGCTTCGCCGTCATCAATGCTCCGCGCGGAACGGAGCTGCTCGAGTTCAACATGAAAGACGTCGATGCGCCGCGCTCGCTTCATGGCGGCGGCAGTGCCAGCTATCAGGGCGCGGCGGATGTGCCGTCGGGCACTTTCAATTTCATCGGACCCTGCCGACCCGGCTCTCATGTCTATGAATGGAGCATCACGGCACGCGACGCCGCCGGCAAGAGCCTCGGCACCACAACCTCCCGACTCAAATATCCATAAGCTCGCGCGGGCGCTCAGGATTTCTCGCGAAACCTGTTCTCGTCAGGGCATCACGACCTTCACGAGGCGGCCGCCGCGCACGTCGACCCGCTGCATCATCGAGCCGCCTTCGACCTGCGCCGGCCCCTGCCACTTGATGCTGGTCGTGACGTACCAGACGCCGTCGGGCACCTGCGGAAAGGAGAAGCTGCCCTGCCCATCGCAGCGTGTGGTGCGCAGACTCGATACATAAACCGGATCGTCGCGCTCGAACTTCACCGCGCCGCGGCTTGCCGCGCGCATGCCTCGATCGGCGTTGCCGAAGATCGCCGTCATCCGCGCCCGAGCATAGGCGCTATCGGGAATGAGATTTGCCGACTGGCCCGCGCAGGTATGCTGCTCACCGCCGGCCTTCATCGTGGCAAGACCACTGACGGTATTGCGGCCGCTCTTGCGGGACCAGTCGACTTCCGAGGATGCGATCGGCTTGGAGAGCGCCGCCTCCTGCTGTCCGAACTGGGCGCATCCGGCTACCGCCAGGACGATTCCCGCAATCACAACGGCATGCTTCATTCGTCGGATCCTCTCACTCGGCCGAACATATTCAGGCCAGTAGATGCCAACGCGCGAAGCCAGCCCGTGTTCCCCCGGCGACAATGCAGGATCTGCGACGGCGGCGACTCAAAATTCAGCTGTCCAAATCGACGGCGCGCAAGGGCTGCGCACCGTCGTTGCGTTGGCTGCCGGCTCAGACCACCCGGAAGTTCTTGAACTGCCAGGGGTCGGACTTGTCGAGATCCTCGGGGAAGAGTTCTCCGCGGTCCTGCAGCGGGGTCCAGTCGCTGTACTTGCCGACGACCGGGCCGAGATAGGGCATGCAGATTTCGAGGTTGCGCGCGAAGTCCATTTCGTCGGCCTCGACGATACCCTCGTTCGGGTTCTCGAGCGCCCAGATCATGCCCGAGAGCACGGGAGCGACGACCTGGATCGAGGTCGCGTTGTTGTAGGGCACGAGCTTGCGCGCTTCATTGATGTCGATCTGCGAGCCGTACCAGTAGGCGCCCTTCTTGTGGCCCATCAGCAGCACGCCGAGCTCGTCGCGACCCGAGGTGACCTCTTCGACGATCAGGCGCTGGCGCTTCTGCTGCTTGAGGTTCTTTCCCGCGATCTCGTGCATCGACATGATCGCCTGATCGCACGGATGATAGGCGTAGTGCACGGTCGGCCGGTAGGCCACCTTCTTGCCCCCTTTGCCCTCCTCATGCACGGTCAGGTAATCGGCGATCGAGATCGATTCGTTGTGCGTGATGATGTAGCCGTGGAACGGACCCTCGATCGGCGTCCAGGTGCGAACCTGGGTCAGCAAGCCCGGTCGGTTCAGGTAGATCGCGGCGTCGCAGCCGAACGTGTGACGCTTGCCGTCGGGCGGCAGCGCCTTCTCATGCGTGCCCCAGCCCATCTCGGCGGGCTGGCCGCCCTCGGAGACGAAGCCGTCGATCGACCAGGTGTTGACGAACTCGCCCACTTCCTTCGGCTTCGGCGAGACCTGCGTGTCGCGCTCGGCGACATGGATCACCTTGACGCCCAGGCGCTGGGCCAACTTGCCCCAACCCTCGCGCGTAGTCGGCACGGCCGTCTTCAGGCCGGTGTCGCGCGCGATGTTCACCAGGGCCTGCTTGGCGAAGTGCGACACCAGGCCTGGGTTGGCGCCGTGGGCGACCACGGCCGTCGACCCGCCCTTGAAGCGCGACTTGAGCTTCAGCATCGTGTCGCGCAGCGCGTAGTTCGAACGGCGCGAGACAGACAGGTTGGGGTCCGAATAGCCACCCGGCCACGGCTCGATGCAGGTGTCGAGGTAGAGCACGCCCTTCTTCTGGCAAAGCTCGATCAGCGCCGTCGAGGCGACCTCGACCGAGAGGTTGAGCAGGAAATCGCCCTGGCCCAGGCGATTGTCCAGGACCGAGCGGACGTTGGACTCGGTGAGGCGCTTTTCGACGAACTCGACGCCAAAGCGCTCCGCCTCGGCCTCGCCGCCGCGCATGTCGTCGGTGATGATGGTGATCTGCTCGGGCTTGATGCCGATATGGCGCAGGATCAGCGGCAGGACGCCCTGGCCGATCGAGCCGAAGCCCACCATGACCAGGCGGCCGTTGAAATCGAGGTACTTTTTAGCGGTGGGCTTACGCGCGATCTTCTTCGCCATTTCAGCGTCCCCAATTCTTCAGTTGTGGGTGGTCGATAAACGGCAACGGGGCCTTTCTCAAGGCCCCGCTGTGTCGTCTGATTGTAACGAACGGAGCTAAATACAGACCGCCTTGAGCGGTGCGAAGCCGTTGAACGCGACCGAAGAGTAGGTCGTCGTATAGGCGCCGGTCGAGAGGATCTCGACCTTGTCGCCCGGCTTCAGGGACAGAGGCAGTTTGTACTCCGTCTTTTCATAGAGGATGTCGGCCGAATCGCAGGTCGGGCCGGCCAGCACCACCGGGCCCACGCGGGTGCCGTCGCGGCTGGTGCGCAGGCGATACTTGATGCTCTCGTCCATGGTCTCGGCGAGACCGGAGAACTTGCCGATGTCGAGGTAGACCCAGCGCTTGCGGTCGTTGGCCGCCTTGCGCGAGACCAGCACGACCTCACTCTGGATCACGCCAGCATCGCCCACCATCGAGCGGCCGGGCTCCAAGATGACCTCGGGCATGCGGTTGCCGAAGTGGCGCACCAGGGCGCGACCGACCGCCTCGCAGTAGGCGTCGATGCTGTTCACCTCGGCGCGGTAGCGGGCCGGGAAGCCGCCGCCCAGATTGACCATGCGCAGGTCGACGCCCTGCTCGGCGAGCGCGAAGAACATCTGCGAGACCTGGGCCAGCGCCCGGTCCCACTGCTCGAGGTCAGTCTGCTGGCTGCCGACATGGAAGGAGATGCCGTAGGCGTCGAGGCCCCATTCCTGCGCCTTGCGCAGCAGATCCTTGGCCATCTCCGGCGTGCAGCCGAACTTCTTGCTGAGCGGCCACTCGGCGCCGCCGCAATCGACCAGCACCCGGCAGAAGACGCGGGCGCCCGGCGCCACGCGGGCGAGCTTCTGCAGCTCGGCCTCGCTGTCGAAGGCGAACAGGCGCACGCCCTGCTGGTAGGCCCAGGCGATGTCCTTTTCCTTCTTGATCGTATTGCCGAAGGAGATGCGGTCCATCGAGACGCCGGTGGCCTGCACCATCTCGATCTCGCCGCGGCTCGCGGTGTCGAACTTGGAGCCGGCCGTCGCCAGGCGCGCCAGGACCTGCGCCGCCGGGTTGGCCTTCACGGCGTAGAAGATGTGAGCCGCCGGCAGCAGCTCGCGCATGCGCCGGTAGTTGTTCTCGACCACGTCGAGGTCGATCACCAGGCACGGCGTCTCGGGCTGCTGCTCACGGAGATAACGGAAAATACGCTCGGTCATCGCTGGGGGGTTCCCCGTCAAAACGTCAGATTGTTCGGTGCAAGGTCGGACGGCAGAGACGTATGGCGTCAGATCGGGCGGCGCCCGACCGACGGCATGCGTCAGCCGATACTCGACGGCGTTTTGAGCTGCGTCTCCTGCAGCTGCGAGGCGAGATGTGCACCTGAAATGGCCCGGGCGAAAGTCACCGGGCAATCGACATAATAGCGGGGAACGCGCCCCGCGCGGTAAGCAACCATTTCAGAAGCTCCTTCCCGGACCCGGCGCGAAGCCGGCACTGCCAAAAAGAACACTTTCCGTCGTTGCGTAACCACAAAGGGCCAGCGGCACGTGCGTGGGCGTCTTGTATGTTGGCTATCTACAACTAATCGACGCGGTTACAAGAAGATTCTGCCCCGCCTCGCAAATTTTTGGACGGCTTGTGGTGGAAACCGCACCAAAGAGTGTCAGACGCGCGGCACGCTGGAGCCCGGCAACCTGATCGATGCCGCGAGCATCGTGAGCGGCACCAGTGCCACCGACGATGCGATGAGCGCCGTCTGGACGCCGAAGAAGTTGGCGACCTTGCCCCATAGCAGCGAGCCCACGACCATCGCCCCGAAGAACACCATCTGGTGCACCGCCATGCCACGCGCCCGCATGTAGTTGGGCAGGATCATCTGTACCGACGTGCCGTTGTTGGCGATGACGATGATCCAGCAGGCTCCGTTGATGGCCACCACGACGCCGACGACCCAGGGAGTCATTGCCAGTGCAGCAACCATCGTGGCCGCCGCCGAGATGCCCATCGCCCAGATGTTGGCGCGGTCGGCGCCGAACAGGCGATTGATCCGCGGCATGGCAAAGGCCGCGGCCACCGCGCCGATGCCGAAGACGCCGTAGAGGATGCCGAAATCGAATTCGTCCAGGCCGAGCTCGAAGCGGCCGATCACCGGCAGCAGGGTGCCCATGGCGATGCCGGGCACGAAGAAGCAAAGGCCGCGGGCGAAGATCGCCCGCAGTTCGGCCGATCCGCGCACGAAGGCGATGCCCGAGCGGGCCGCCTCGACGAAACCCTCACGGCGCTGCGCCGCCCGCGCCTCGGCCGGCCGTTTCCAGGCCCGCATGGCCAGGATGACACCGACATAGGTGAAGGTGTTGATGGCAAACAGCAGGAACACGCCCACCAGGCTGAGCAGCAGCTGGCCGATCACCGGGCCGATCGTGCGCGCGAGATTGAAGCCCGCGCTGTTCAGCGCAATGGCGGGCCGAAGCTGCGGCCCCGAGACGATCTCGGGCACCACGGCGTGCCAGGCCGGCGCGTTCATGGCATTGCCCAGCCCCATGCAGAAGGAGAGGCCGAGCAGGCTCCAATGGTCGAGCTTGCCGAAGAAAGCGAGGACCGCCAGCGTCGCCGCCACCGCCATCATCCAGACCTGGCAGCAGATGATGTAGCGCCGGCGGTCGAACCGGTCGGCCAGAATGCCGGCGAAGAAGCAGAACAGAAACATCGGCAGGGTGCCGGCCGCCGCCAGCAGCGCCACGAAGATCGGCTCCTGCGTCAGGCTGGTCATCTCCCAGGCGGCACCGGTGGTCTGCATCCAGCCGCCGACATTGGACATCAGGTTGGCGATCCACATCGCCAGGAAGGACTTGTTGGCGAGCGGCGCGAAGGCCGAGACGCGCGGAACGGGACCGGCCGCGCCCGGGCCGGGTGGTTTGCCTTCCGGGGCGCTCACCCCGCCAGGACTTTCTCGTAGAGACGGTGCGTCTTGTAATGCACCCCGCCGACCGACCGGATGATGTTGTTGGTCGCCTTGTTGTCCTCGAGGATCCAGCCCAGCTCGGCCGAGGTCTTGCCCAGCCGCTTGCCGTTCTGCCTCAGGTGATCGATGGCGATCATCGCCAGCCCTGCCCCCATCAGCGGATGGTTGCGGAATTTCTTCTTCACGCCCATCAGCGGAACACGAGTACTGCCGACGCCGGCGATCTTCAACCGGTAGAGCAGCTTGGCGAGGTTGATCGGGCCCAGCTTGCCGTCGAAATCGCGAATCGCCTCGTTGAGGTTGGTGAGCGCCACGATGAAGGCCACCGTCTCGTCGTCGACATCCACGAAGACGGCGAGCTCGGGCACGATCACCGGCCCGAAGGCCTTGGAGGCATGGTCGATCTCGGCCTGGGTGAACGGCACGAAGCCCCAGTTGTCGCTCCAGGCGTCGTTGAAGACACCGACCAAGGTCCGGACCTCGGCATCGAACATCTTCATGTTGGCCGTCCGGACCTTCACCCGGTTGGCCATGCCGGCCCGCGCCAACAGCTTGGCGCCGATCGTCTCGGGCGCATTCTGCACGTCGTAATCGTAGGAGAAGAGGTCCTTCACCTTCCTGTAGCCGCAGGCCTCGACCCGCCCGCCGGCATAGGGAGGATCCCACGGCACCATCAGGACGGGCCGGCTCTCGAACCCGTCGATCAGCAGCCCGACCTCCTCGTTGACCGAGAGGCTGAACGGACCGGTCGCCCGCACCAGCCCCTTGCCCTTGAGCCAGCCTTCGGCCGCGGCGAACAGGGCGGCGAAGATCGCAGGATCATCCTCGGCCGCCAGGCAGCCGAAATGGCCGGTGCCGTCGGCGTAGCGCTCGAGGTAGGCGCGATCGACCTGGGCGGCGATGCGGCCGACGATGCGGCCTGCGCGGCGCGCCAGGAAGAACTGGACCTCGACATGCTCGAAGAGCGGGTTCTTGCCCGGCGTGAAGGCGTCCTTGCGCTCGAGGTCGAGGTGCGGGACGTAGCCCTTCTGTCCG
>Ga0209933_1000413_pt1 | contig 81973 bp, 72 predicted proteins | sample ThiBiot_300_biof_FD_183944 | JGI IMG/M metagenome (GOLD analysis project Ga0209933, IMG submission 183944) | Wastewater bioreactor microbial communities from Cape Town, South Africa - Thiocy_cont_300_biof (SPAdes) | ecosystem: Engineered > Bioremediation > Thiocyanate > Unclassified | place... | reverse complement strand
CCGCCACATCTGGATGCAAAACGAGCAGGCTGTCATTTCGCCCAACTGGTCCATCCATTCAGGGGCAGGCACATCCAACTACACGTTTATCTGGGGTATGGCAGGCGAAAACCTTGATTATGGCGACATGGATTTCAGTCCAATCACCGAACTTCGTTAGCTTCTTTACGGTTTTCGGTTTATGGTTTCCGGAGGCTGACGCGTTAGTCGTTTAATGCCAGTCTTCCGAAAACTATAATCCGAAAACCTGAAACCTTTACCCAATGCAAACTTACTGGGGTGTTGACCTGGGCGGCACCAAGATTGAAGGAGTTGTACTTACGGCTCCATCGCCCAATGCGATCCTGATTCGCAAACGCATCGACACCGAAGCCCATTACGGCTACGATCACATTATCAATCAGATCGTTAAGCTCGTCAATCTACTCAAAGCCGAAACGGGTATCACCCCTGATAAGATCGGATTCTGTACCCCCGGCACGCTGGACCCAGGCCTGGGTACAATGAAAAACTCGAACATGACCTGCATCAACGGAATGCCTTTCCGCGATGATCTGATGCGGGCACTGGGCATCCCCGTCACTACCACCAACGATGCGAACTGCTTTGCCCTTTCCGAGGCCACTATGGGGATTGTGCAGGACGTCATTCCTGATTACCGGATGGTCTTCGGCGTCATTCTCGGAACGGGTGTAGGGGGTGGGGTTGTATTTCGTGGGCTCGATGGACAGCCTGTCGTACAGGCCGGAAGGCAGGGAATCGGGGGCGAATGGGGGCATAATATTCTGGAAGAAAACGGCTATGCCTGCTACTGCGGCAAACGCGGCTGCAACGAACAGGTGATTTCGGGCCCGGCCCTCCAGCGGTTCTACCTCGAGCAAAGTGGCGAAAGCCGAAATCTGAAAGAAATTCTCGACCGATATCATCGGCGAATAGACCCCTATGCCGAAGCTACCGTTGAACGAATGCTGGAGTATTTCGCGCGAGCCGTTTCAACCATCGTCAACATGCTCGACCCCGACGCCATTATTCTGGGTGGGGGCGTTGGCAACGTCGATTTACTCTATACCGAGGGGGTGGAGCGAGCCAAAAAATACGCCTTCAACGATGGCCGATTGAATACGTTGTTTCTGAAGCCTAAACTGGGCGACAGTGCCGGGGTATTTGGGGCCGCGTTAATGTAAGGACGTATGGAAGGGGCGAAAGCCATTCAAAGGTTTTGTAGCCTTGCTTTTTATCCATCCGGTCATTGTTTCTCTATTTTTTTCCTCAACAATTCCTTCTCCGCCGTCGAAGACGTAAGTTGAATGGCACGCTGGTAATGAATCCGGGCGGGTTCAAACTGGCCGTTCTGTTCGTATAGATCACCCAGAACAGCGTGGTAATGGTGCATGGAATCCAGGCCGGATAGGTTAGCAACTTCGGCCAGTGCTTTTTGTGGACCTTCTACGTTTGCCAGCGCAACAGCCCGATGCAACGCAACAACAGGCGAAGGTTTCAGACCCAGTAGCATATCGTAATACAGCAAAACGGTTGGCCAGTCAGTGGCATCGTAGGTTGGTGCCATACAGTGGAGCATAGCAATTCCCGCTTCCAGATGATATTCGCCGGGCATTGCCCCCTCGGCCGAACGATTCAGGTACACATGTCCCTGCTGAATGAGAGCCTGGTTCCAGCGACTTCGATCCTGATCGGCGAGTAGGATGATGGCTCCATTCGCATCGGTTCGGGCGTCGAAACGGGCAGCCTGAAAACACATAAGCGCCAACAGTGCATTAACGGAAGGTTGCTGGGTACGAGGAGTCTGAGCAAGCAGCAAGCAGAGCCTCATGGCTTCTTCGCATAAATCCTGCCGGATCAGTTGATCAGGGTTCGACGAATTATAGCCTTCGCTAAACAGCAGATAAATACTTTTCTGGACAGCCTCCAACCGGACCAGCAACTGAGCGTCCGTTGGAACTTCGAGCTGAATACCCTCCTGCCGGAGCTTTTCTTTGGCCCGGTAGATCCGTTTGGCAATTGTTTCTTCGGTAGTCAGAAACGCTCCGGCAATTTCCCGAACGCTCAGCCCACACAGAATTTTCAGGCACATCGCCATCTGCGACTCAACCCCAATAGCCGGATGGCAGATCGCAAACAACATCCGCAACTGACTGTCGGTGATGTCTTCATCGAAAAAGTAGCGTTCCTGCATCGTATCGGCGTTTTCCTGTTGGAGCCAATAGTCCGTTTCGGCACTGATTTCCCGAAACCGCTTTTCCCGACGAACCACATCCAGAGCTTTGTTGCGGGCTACCCGATACAGCCAGGCTCTCGGGTTATCAGGAATGCCCTGAAATCGCCAGCTCTGCAATGCCTGCACCATTGTATCCTGCACGATATCCTCTGCCTGATCAACCCGATCAAATCCGAGCATGCAGGTCAATACCGATACGATCCGACCGGCTTCGTGCCGGAACAGGTGACTTACGAGTTGGCCAGGTTCGGTTGAGGATACTATTTTATCAGGCATGTATGTAGTCCATTTACCGCCATCCGCCCAGAATAAGCCCTATGACTAGATTGAATTAACGATTTAGGTTTCAGATAGACAGGGCTCTGCTTCCGGCAGGTCAGAACTGAATGATACCTACCGGATTAGCAGAACCCAGAAATGCCTACTCAAAGTTGATGATCGGGCGAACTTCAACAGTACCATCCGAATCGAACATAGGGCACCCTTTTGCCAGTTCGACGGCCTCATCCAGACTAGCTGCCGTCAATAACATATAGCCTCCTACAATCTCTTTACCTTCTGTAAACGGCCCGTCGGTAATGACCTGTCCACCTTTCGTCATGGTTTTCCCAATGGGTGCCAAAGCATCAGTCCCGATCAGTTTTCCCTGTGCGGCAATACCTCCTATCCAGGTATTCCATTTTTGAATTTCGGCCTGCATGGCTTCGGGCGACATTTCCATCAATGCAGTTTCCTGAGAATACGGCGAGTGAAAGACGAACATAAATTTGTCCATATAATTTGATTGTTTTGGAGGTTATTGATTTGTTTTCGTCACTAAGACGAATGGGTTCCTGTAAATCGGACAGGTAAGCTAAAAATTTTTCTTTTTTATCCATCAGCTCATCCCACAGTCTAAATTGTTCCAGTAAGTTTCGTAAGGAATGGGCTTATTTGTTACAAATAAGACAGGTAAGACTTGGGGAGGCTACCATTTTATCAGTTAATAAGCAACTTTCCCTGTTTACTTGTTGTACTAAAAAGAATGCACGGCCATAGCAGGCAATGCTGTAAATAAACCAATCATGAACATTACAAAAAACAAGGTAGCTGCCATCCATTATACCCTGCGTGATGATCAGGGAACTATTCTGGATTCGAGCCAGGGCCGCGACCCTTTGTACTATCTTCACGGGGCACAAAACCTGATTCCGGGTATGGAAGAAGGCCTCGAAGGGCGTACGAAAGGCGACCACTTTCAAATTGACGTTACGCCCGAAAAAGGCTATGGCAAACGCGACCCACAGCTTGTTGAGGCAGTACCCCGCCGGGCATTTGGTGGCCAGAACATAGAAGTTGGTATGCAGTTCCAAACCAACGACGGTCAGGTAGTTACTGTAACCGGTGTTGATCCTGAAAACATTACGGTTGACGCCAACCACCCCCTGGCCGACCAGAACCTACATTTCGATGTCGAAGTAATTGAGGTTCGCGATGCTAGTCCCGAAGAATTGGCGCATGGCCATGTTCACGGACCTGGTGGGCATCATTAATAGTTCACAGTTACGGTTCCGGTTTACAGTAGCTGACGCGACAAGGCTTATTGTGTCAGCCACTGTAAACCGAAGACCGTAAACTGTCCTTATCTTTGCCTGTATGTCCCAGATAGGAACCGACATACAGACAGCAAAGGCATTTCTGGAAGCAGGAAATGTAGTAGGCATTCCCACCGAAACGGTTTATGGATTAGCCGGTAATGCGCTCAATCCCGACGCCGTACTGACCATCTTTCGGGTCAAGAACCGCCCCTCTTTCGATCCGCTCATTGTCCATACGGATTCGCTCGATAAGCTTAGTCAATTTGTTACGGAGATACCGGAAGCAGCTCAGAAACTGGCTACGACTTTCTGGCCTGGTCCGCTTACACTGCTGCTTCCCAAGCAAGACATCATCCCCGATCTGGTAACCTCTGGCTTGCCCCGTGTAGCCGTCCGCCTACCGAATCATCCCTTGACGCTTGCCTTGCTACGCTCGCTGGATTTCCCACTGGCAGCACCGAGTGCCAATCCGTTTGGCTATATAAGCCCTACGACGGCTCAGCATGTGGCCGACCAGCTTGGCAACCAGGTGCCGTATATTCTGGATGGGGGTGCAGCGGGTGTTGGTCTCGAATCAACGATTGTAGGTTTTGAAGAGAATCAGGCTACGGTGTATCGATTGGGAGGATTGGCTATTGAACAGATCGAGCAGGTGATTGGCCCGGTTGACGTTCGCACGCACTCTACATCGAACCCAAAAGCACCGGGGATGCTCAGCAGCCATTATGCACCGCGTAAACCGCTTAAACTTCTGGCACCCGGCGAAAGTCCGCAACCGGGCGAGCGTGTTGGTGCTTTGGCTTTCCGGGAGCCATTTGGTGGAATCCTCTCCGAAAATCAGCGTATTCTTTCCCCTACCGGCGACCTGGCCGAAGCGGCAAAAAATCTGTTCGCCCACTTACGCGCCCTGGATTCACTGCCTGTCGATGTTATTTATGCGGAGCTTTTACCCAATCAGGAACTCGGCTTTGCCATGAATGACCGCTTACGACGAGCAAGTGTGCAGTAATTTTTTTGTCACTATTTTTGTTTTATATTTACTAGAAGCATTGATACTAGCCTAGCTAAGTTGGTGGCAACGTTTCTGATTTAACTATCAACTACGATCAAGTATGACCTCTGAAGAATTAACAAAAGATCAACGCCGTGAGCGCTCTTTAGCTATTGCCCGACGCATGCTGGCTAATAAAAAAGCCGCTGAGCAAGAGGCTATTGAAGACTACAAAAACAATCCAGCCAAACAGGCGCTGGTTGCAGAACTGGATCGTAAAAATGCAGAAGCAGGAACACCAATCGTTAGGTTACCAATTCACCCATGAACAAGAAAACACATTTCTATTTAGGACAAGCAATCGAATTCTTTATGAAGTCCGCTTTAAGCCAAGCGGGTATATTTTTGCGAACGACCCAGCTCTGGAGCCGTTTGTTTTTGAGATAAGCATCGTTGTCATTGACAATCCTACCGGAAATCGCCCTCCGGGTGATCCGCTAGTCCCTCCTACTATTCATTCGATTTTCCGTGTCTTTTTCGAGCAACATGAACGAAGTGTTGTTTACATCTGCGACACTTCCGACAAACGCGGTCAGGCTCGACAACGCAAATTCTCAAGCTGGCTAACTCTTTATGGCGGGCGCACCTATGTTCAGTTCAACGATAGCCTACTGGACGACTCAGGTGAGGTCTACTTCGTGTCCCTGATCAGTAAAAGTACAAACCCTTTTCGGCAGCGCCTGATTAGGGCCTTTCATGAACTTATTACGGTCAATCAGCGAGAAAAATAAGCAACAGCGATTTGATCAAATCGCTTGCTGCTCTACCGTCCCTGCCGCTTTGGTCGCCAGTTCAATGATCATAGGCAATAAATGGCCGAAACGAGCATCCTGACTGTACCCTTGCTTCCAGCGGGCGTAAATCTGCTGGGCAATTACGGCATTCTTGTAAAGGCCAAACACGTAATAGAAGACAATATCGGTCAGGTCACGGCCGCTTTGGGCTTCGTAACGGGCTATCACTTCCCGACGGGTTAGGTTTCCGGGGAGCCAGGTCAGATTAAAATTCCGGTAGGCCGGACTATCCCGTGCCTCAGACCAATAGGCCAGTGTAGCGCCTAAATCCATCAGCGGATCACCGACAGTGGCCATTTCCCAATCCAATACCCCTTTAATTTCCGGCGTTGGCTCGCCAGTACGTTCATCAGGAGCCAGAATGACGTTATCATACTTATAATCGTTGTGCAGAAAAGCGGGTGGTTGATCACGCGGGTAGTTTTGTTGAAGCCAGTCACCAACCTGATCCATAGCCGGAATTTTATCCGTTTCAGCTTGTCGGTATCGTTTAATCCAACCCGCTACCTGTCGCTGTACGTAACCATCCGGCTTACCAAGCTGAACAAGCCCGGTCGCTTCAATATCCAGTCGATGAATGGCTACCAGATTATCGATCAACGATTCAGAAAGCTGACGCATGCGTTCGGGAGCAAGTGTCAGCGTTGGCGCCATCGTTGCCCGTAAAATAATACCTGGAATGCGCTTCATGATATAAAAAGGCGCTCCGAGTACATCCGTTGTTTCGCAATACACAATCGGCTCCGGTATGTTAGCGTAGTGGCCTTTTAGTAACGACAACACCCGAAACTCACGGCCCATATCATGCCCCCCTTTGATATTGGCTCCAACGGGTGGCCGACGTAATACGTATTCGCCATGAGCCGTTTTGAGCCAGTACGTAAGATTTGAAAAGCCCCCCGGAAACTGCCGCACGTCCACAACCTCACCCATATCTGGGACGTGCTCGTGGAGATATATAGTTAACCGAAGCAAATCCAACTCGTCGCCCGTCCGAACCGACCGGGGCATATCAGGAGCAATCATTTGATGCTGGGATGTGTAAAGTAAACTGTAGAACGTAAAGCGGCTAAGGTCGACCTCATACTTTATGCCTATCAGTACATTGTAATTTAAGTTTTCTGTCATTCCGACGGAGGAGGAATCTTCGGATGAGGGAGAAAAAATATACTCGTCCGAAGATTCCTCCTCCGTCGGAATGACAGAAAATACGCAAAGGCTTTTATTACACTGGAATCAGTCAGTGAGGGGTCAGTCTTTACTATTTACAGCCTCATATTGTGTACTAATTTATACCAGTCCCTGTTCCCTGGCAAAGTTAAGCAGGCCAATGGGCGTGTCGATACCCAGTTTGCGGGCTATGTTCCGTCGGTGGGCGTTCACCGTAAATTCGCTAATAAACAGTTGTTCGCCAATTTGACGGGTCGAATACCCCTGCACAACGAGCCGGATAATTTCGACCTCGCGTTTCGTAATCTGGTATTTTACGGTAAAGTCATCGACCAATCGCTCCGATGTATGGGCAGCCGTTCCTGTTTCAGGAAACCAGTTTTCACCAGCAGCAACTGCCCGAATAGCGGCTTTCAGGGTAGCCGAACGGCTCGTTTTCAACAAGTACCCGTCAGCGCCCAACGCTTTCATTTCCTTGATCAACTTCGGCTGATCGTAACTGGTAAAGATGATCACTTTAAGGTCAGGTCGTTTTTCTTTCAGCGTCGTCAATGTAGCGATGCCGTCCATATGCGGCATATTCAGATCGAGCAAAACCAGGTCGATTGGCTGCTTTTGCAGACGGTCCAATAGCTGATGGCCGTTGGTTACAGGGTCAAGTACCTCTACCTCGTCCATCTCGTCGAGTACCGACCGTACCCCATCAACCAGTAGAGGGTGATCATCCGCTATAATGAGCCGTAAGGGCATAGGTTTCCTGATTTAACACGAAGTAGCCCTAATATAAACACTTATTCCTGCTGAGACGCCATAAGTTTACGGAACTGCCGGATTTCTTTTGCCTTTTGCTTAATGTCCAGACCGTACCGTTTGAGGATGCTAATCGCTAGATTTTGCTTGTGCACTTCGTCGGCACCGTCCCAGATTCGGGCCCCGCGTTCGTGCCGATACATCGCCGACAGCACGGTATCGTCCGTTACGCCCAACGCGCCATGTACCTGAATAGCCCGGTCCAGCACCCGCAGGAATGCGTTAGCCACGTAGAATTTAATAGCCGATACAGCCTCGCGGACATTGCTTACCCCAACGGTATCGATCATGTAAGCCGTATTGAGCACATACAGTCGACAGGCATCAATTTCGGCGCGGCTCTCAGCAATAAAGTCCTGGATAAACTGCTTTTCGCCGAGCATCACATCGTCTTCAATCTCACGGGTAGCGGCTCGTTTGCAAAGCAGATCCAATGCCTTCTCGGCATTACCGACCCAACGCATACAATGGTGTACACGCCCCGGCCCCAGCCGTTCCTGAGCCAGTCGAAACCCCATACCCTCGCCTGCAATGACGTTCGACATGGGCACCCGGCAGTTGGTATAGGTCACTTCGGCATGACTAAACCAGCCTTCACCCGCTTCGCCAAAGACCGGGATATTCCGCTCGATGGTAAAGCCGGGGGTATCGGTTGGCACAATAATCATGCTGGCTCGCTGGTGCGGGGCGGCCTCTGGATTCGTTACGGCCATCACCACGGCAAAGGCAGCGCCATCGGCAGAGGAGGTAAACCATTTTCGACCGTTAATAACGTATTCATCTCCTTCGCGCACCGCCATCGTTGCCATACGCGTTGGGTTGGAACCGGCAAAATCAGGTTCGGTCATCGAGAAGCAGGAGCGGATTTGGCCCGCCATCAACGGCTTCAGATACCGCTCTTTCAATTCGGGTGATGCAAACTTGTGCAGGAGCTCGATATTGCCGATGTCGGGCGCCTGACAGCCAAAAACATAGTGCCCGAAGAACGGGGCATAGGCCAGCACCTCGCTGATCTGCCCGAACTCGCAAAGCGTTAGCCCGTGTCCACCCTCAGCTACAGAAAGTGCCAGGCCCCAAAGGCCAGCCGCTCTGACCTGCTCCCGTTTTTGGTCAAGTACAGGCAGAACAGCTTTCAGGTTCTGATGCGAAAAGTCGGCTTCGAGCGGAATCAGTTCTGTTTCGACAAACTCACGAACCCGCGCCAATAAGGGTCGGACGCGTTCGGTGGTGAAAATGGTTTCCATGCGGGAAATTAGTAGATTTTTTATGGAATCGGTATCATCAGTTCGTCGCTCCTACCCTGTAACCCGCCGGTATGTACGGCCACAACCGTAGCTCCTTCTGGAAAATAACCACGCCGGGCCAGGTCATAAATCCCGAACAGCATCTTGCCAGTATACACCTGATCGAGCAAAATGCCTGTTTTTCGCTCAAACGCCCGAATAAACTCGATCAGTTGCGGAGTCGTTCGGGCGTAGCCTCCGAAGTGATAATCTGGGAGTAATGTTAGGTTCATCGGCTTAGATGCTGCAACCCTGCTAATTTGAAACGCGAAACCCGAATCAGCTTTCAAGACTACAAATCCGATAACCTGCGTTCTTTCGGGAGCCGAAAGCGCTAATCCCGCTACGGTTCCACCCGTACCCACCGGGCAACATACATAATCGGGAGCTGTGCCCAATTGAGCCACGAGTTCAGGGATAATTTCAGCGGTTCCCTGAATGGCCAGTTCGTTGGTTCCGCCTTCGGGCAGGATGTAACACGGCCCAAATTGAGCGATTAGATCGGCCCGAAACGCTTCCTCTTCCTTCTGCCGATAATCGGCCCGCCTGACAAAATGAAGGGTCATCCCATAGTCTTCGCAGGCCTGCAAGGTTTGGTTACGCGGTGCCTGGGCCAGCTCGTCACCCCGCACAACCCCAATCGTTCGAAAGCCAAACGCCTGACCAGCAGCCGCTGTAGCATACAGATGATTGGAATAGGCCCCACCAAATGTCAGCAGCGTATCGAGCCCCTGGTCGCGAGCAGCCAGCAGGTTGTATTTCAGCTTTCGCCATTTATTACCCGATATATGCGGATGCAACAGATCGTCCCGTTTGAGTAGCAACCGGATGTTGATTGATTCGGGAAAGGGATTATCCAGTAGTTGTAAAGGCGAATGCATTGTAGCGCGATGATGCAGCAAACCAACATCCTGTCTGCTGGTATTACTAAACAAGGCGGGCAGGATATCGGCGTTACAACGTAAATTTGCCAAATTTATCAGCTCATGAACGACATAGTCGAAGAATTTTCGGAAGAGGAAGAATTATACGAACACCACCGGATTGTGGTCGATAAGGGGCAAAGTCTGCTGCGAATCGATCGTTTTCTGATGGATCGGCTATCGAACGCAACCCGAACCAAAATTCAGGCGGCTATCGATGCCGAATCCGTTCGGGTCAATGGCAACCTCACCAAAGCCAGTTATAAGGTTAAACCCGCTGATGTGATCACGATTTCGCTGGCGCACCCACCTCGTGACACCGATATTAAGCCCGAAAACATTCCGCTTAACATCGTTTACGAAGATGAAGACGTACTGGTACTCAACAAACCGGCGGGCATGGTGGTCCACCCGGCACATGGCAACTGGGATGGCACCCTCGTAAACGGTCTGGTTTATCATTTCCAGCATTTACCAACTTCCCGAAATGGCGAGATCCGCCCTGGGCTCGTTCACCGGATCGACAAAGACACCTCGGGACTTATGGTCATTGCCAAAACGGAATATGCCATGACACACCTGGCCCGGCAGTTTTTTGAGCACACCATCGAACGAACGTATAACGCTCTGGCATGGGGCATCCCCAATCCGCCCGATGGCACCATCACCGGCTACATTGGCCGCTCCGTCCGTGACCGCAAAGTACAGGCCATTTACGACGATGAAAGCAAAGGTAAATGGGCTGTTACGCACTACAAAACGCTGGAAAACCTACGGTATGTGGCACTGGTCCAATGTAATCTGGAAACCGGACGAACTCACCAGATTCGGGCGCACATGAAGCATATTGGCCACCCCCTTTTCAACGACGCTATGTACGGGGGCGACCGCATTCTGCGGGGTAATCCCGTCGGGAGCTATAAAGCGTTTGTCGATAATGCCTTTAAGCTACTCCCCCGGCAGGCCCTTCATGCTAAATCGCTGGGATTTATTCATCCCCGTACCCGCCAATGGCTCCAGTTCGACTCAGCCCTACCCGATGACTTCCAGTCGGCTCTGGACAAATGGCGAAAACTAATACTGGCTAATGAATCATGAATTTTGCGCCGATGAACTAACTTGTACGACGAAAAAAGATAATATTGTATCTCATAAAAGTTTTCCGTTCACCTTGTGTATCATTCGACTGTATCAACAGTCTCTATCTACCCAATTCGATAGTATTTATCACGATTCAGATGAATTGCTGAAATAAATCCGTAGTATTATTCTCTCAGCAAAAGCAATCACAACTTAAAACTTATTCATCACTCATCATTCATTATTGCAAATGATTTCAATTCGTCCCGGCACCCTTGAAGATGTACCCGAAGCATTTGAGCTAGTCATGGAACTGGCCATTTATGAACGAGCCGCCGATGAAGTTACAAATACCGTCGAACAGATGGCATTGGATGGCTTTGGCCCTAATCCACTTTTTCGGATGCTCGTTGCCGAAGATTCTGACAGCCAACGACTCGTTGGTATGGCCCTGTATTTCTATCGGTATTCAACCTGGAAAGGAAAACGGTTATATCTGGAAGACATCATCGTTAAAGAAGAATTTCGGGGCTACGGAATCGGAAAACTACTTCTGGACGCCACCATCGAAACGGCCCGCGAAACCAATTGCACAGGTATGATGTGGCAGGTACTCGACTGGAATGAACCCGCCATCGGCTTTTACAAACAATTCGGCACCCGCTTCGACGACGGCTGGACCAACTGCCATCTGGATTTTTAAATCAGTATTAGGAGTGAGGAGTGAAAATGGCTGACGCGAAGTTTTTGTGTTGCGTCAACCATTCTCACTCCTCACTCCTCGCTCCTAATACTACCTATAATTCCCTATCTTTGCAGCTCGCGAATTGTGACCGAGCATGACGTATCGTCAACAAAAGGCCCTCCGAATTGCGGGTTGGGCATTTCTAAGTATTTTTTTATTGGCCTGTGTAGGAGCGGGTATTGCCTACTCCAAACGGGAAAGTCTTTTACAGTCCACACTTGAACGGGCTATCCGTAAAGCCAAACGTGACTATAAACTCAATGTCCACATCGGTTCGGCCAAATTTACCGGGCTGAGTTCGGTGGCCTTTCAGGACATTTCCGTCGTACCCGAAGACCGCGACAGTCTGGCCCATATCCAGCAAGTAGAAGTGGCCGTCCGGTTCTGGCCCCTGCTGACCGGAAAGATTGGCCTATCCGGCATGCTGCTCGACAACGGATTCATTCAGGTTGTCAAGCGGGACTCTTTGTCGAACATTGACTTCTTATTACACAGGAAGCGTGACTCTACCGCCGTAGAAGAAGCGCCCAGCGTAACCAGCCGCAAAACGGACCTATCCGAAGTAGCTGAAAATCTGATCGATAATATCCTCTCTAAAATCCCTGACGACCTGAATGTGAACAATCTGGCGTTTCGGGTGATGGATAATAATGATACGCTGAACTTACTGACTAAATCGGCCATCATTCAGGACGAAGAGGTTCGGTCTACCATCCTTCTTAACGGAAATCAGGCAACGTGGCACGTGGCAGGAACCGCCGATCCGGCTGACCGGGAATACAATCTGGCCCTATATGCCGATGGAAAACCGATTGAAATACCGTATATCCAGAAAAAGTACAACTTAAAAGTACAGGTAGATACCCTACGGGCCGAACTGCACGACGTGGATCGATCGGGTGGTGAGTTTCGGATGGAGGGGGCAGGCTCGGTTCGAAATTTACGAATCAATCACCCTGCTATTGCCCGTACGGATGTGCTGGTTCCCCGAGCGGCTATGGATGCGCACCTGTTCGTTGGCGAAAACTACGTTGGCGTCGATAGTTCGTCGACACTCCATCTGGGCGAAGTGAGTGCCCATCCTTTTCTTAAATATACCCTTTCCGAAACCCCGGATCAGTCGAACCTGAAGCAGGCTCGTCATACTTCTTCAGACGATGAAGAAGTTGCAGGGCCGGGGAAAATATATGAGGTTCAGCTCCATACGGGCCAAATGGACGCTCAGGCGCTGTTTAACTCATTTCCTCAAGGGCTGTTCGAATCGCTCGAAGGCATGCAGGTAGCCGGAAGACTAAAATACGACGCTACATTTCGACTGGACACAGCCCTCCCCGATTCAGTTGAATTCAATTCCGGGATGACCTCGGAAGGATTTAAAATCCTGAAAATGGGGCAGACTGATTTTGCCGAAATCAATCATCCATTTGTCTATACGCCGTACGAAAAAGGCAAACCCGTTCGTGATATTATCGTTGGGCCGAGCAATCCCGATTATACGCCAATCAACGAAATTTCACCAGACCTACGCAATGCGTTGCTGACCTCGGAAGATTACAATTTCTTTACTCACAAGGGGTTCAACGAAAAAGCCTTCCGTGTATCGATCGCCACCAATTTCAAGGAAAAGTCGTTCAAACGGGGAGCCAGTACGATTTCGATGCAGTTGGTTAAGAATGTGTTTCTGAACCGAAATAAGACTTTATCCCGTAAAGTCGAAGAAATTCTGATTGTCTGGCTCATTGAAAACCAGCATATCGTTCCAAAAGAACGGATGTATGAGGTGTATCTGAACATTATCGAGTGGGGCCGAAATATCTATGGCATTGGCGAAGCCGCCCGGTATTATTTTGCCAAACGCCCCGCCGATCTTGACTTAGGTGAAAGTATTTTTCTGGCCTTTGTCGTCCCCCGCCCCAAACGCGCTCTCGACTGGTTCCTGCCCGATGGTACGTTGCAATCCCGAAATGTGCGCGGTTATTTCCGATTGATTGGGCGAATCATGGCACGTCGTGGTTTGACCGCCCCTGACTCTGGCGCTTATGGCTTCTATGGCGTTCGGCTTCGTGAGGGACTTCGTCATGAAGTGGCTCCTGTTGATACAACGATGCAAACGGAGGACTTCCTGCCTAATCCGAATGGTAATGAACTCGATGACGATGAAGAAGAAAGCGGAACTGGAATCGGGAATTTCTTCCGTCGCCTTTTCAAGGGAAAGAAGGCCGATGAGAAAAAAGAAGAAGAACCAACGGTTCAGAACGAACGTACTGAGGCTGCCTCTGCTGAGGTAGCCCCAACCGATACCGTCAAGACCCGCAAGCAGCTTCGTCAGGAACGGCGCGAACAGAAACGTCGGGAAAAAGAAGCGAAGCGATTACAGGAAGAAGGCAATATTCCCTAATGCAGCAACGCGGGCATAATGTCTGCATTGTTTAAATCTACCAATATGAAATCACTCATTCGCGTTATTCTGGTTCTCCTTGTCATCGGTGGCGTTATTGCTATTGTCATTTCGCAGCGAAATCATACTGTCCTTTCTCCCAATACTATCGACCTAAGCGTAGACTGTTCCGACCTTGACAATGTGCTGGTTACTTCGTCGGTCAATGTAGCGGTTCGAAATTTATCGTCCCGTTCGCACAACGATATATCCGTTAAGATCAGGGCCTACGATGAAGCCGGTAACCTGTTGAAAGAAAAATACACGACTTTCTCCCGAATGCTCCCACCTAACAGCATTTTCGATAAGCCCGTTACTTTACCGGCAAAAACTAAACGCTGTGATTGCCAGATTGTCAGCTCGCACCCATTCAACTAAAGTATAAGTAGCGACGATCTCGTTTAGCGTATGCTCCGGCCGTTAACGGGTCGAATTATACAGAATAAAATAGAGCGGAATAAAGGCATAAATGCTCATCGATACCCACGGATGAACGAATGCCAGTATACCACCGATCAGATAGAACACTGGTCCGAATACTACTGACCGAATCGTTGCCTGCCGAAATTGACTTAAATCGATCTCTGGTTTTAATACGTACCTGTTTCGAAGCGCGTACCAACGGATAAAACTAAAGGTAAGAGCCATCATGGCCAGAACGCAGCCAAACGTAAAGGCAGCCAGCGGATTTGAAAGATAATCACCCATGAGGGCCGTTGGAAACGGAATGAAGGAACACCACAACAGCAACAGGGCATTAAGCCAGAAAAAGCTGTGGGTCACCCGCTCGATTTGGTCCAGAATCCGATGATGGTTCACCCAAATCACGCATACGATCAGAAAACTGATTACCCAGCTAATAATCTTGGGGAATAATGAGCCTAATGCTTCTGCCAGTTCACGCACCGATTCGGCTTGCTCAAGATGTGGCACCTTAATTTCCAGTACCAGCAACGTTACAATAATCGCAAAAACACCGTCGCTGAACGCTTCTACCCTTGATTTAGAGAAGTAATCCATTGGAGTAACTCAGCGTTTTAAAACGGTAAAAGCTATGTTCCGGCCATACCCTTGAAAAAGGGCCAAATTGATCCAGTTCAGGGCTAATTGTTCTACGAGGGTAAGCTTATCATTTCCGCCCAGATCATAGCAGTCTGCAAAGCCGATTTCTCTGGCCAGTTGAGCGGCTATGGCTTTGCCTTTCTGACTGTCACCTGCCATGAACATATCGGCGGACTGGTCGCCATAATATGGGTTGAGTATATTTTCAAAGCCGGTTGTGTTGAAACACTTTACCACATCACGGGTGGCCGTATTGGCCAGAATGGCATTGGTCGTGTTATCGAATCCGGCTGGTCCCATGCCTCGGACACTATTCATAGTATCGATAATGACTTTGTCGTTGGTGTCGCCTAATTCCTGAACCACGTCTATCGTTTTCAAGGCTGGTGTAGCCAACACGATAACCTCTGCCTGTGCAACCGCATGGGCTGGCGAGGTAAAGCGGTCTTCTCCGATTTTTGTGGCTAGCTTGACTGATTTTTCAGAAAGTGGAAACCGGGCGCCAATCAATACGGTATGGCCAACTTCAATAAATCGCTGGGCTAACGCTCCCCCAACGTTGCCGGACCCAATAATAGCAATGATCATCGTTACTAGTCTGATAAATGATTAATAGATAGTTGTCTCATGGTTTGTGCTGGCTGCGTAGGGTATAGGCCAGGCCAACCGTCAGCATTTTATCGTCGGGCTGGATTTTCGTAATCACCACATTCTCATGCGTAAAGGTATAAATCGCATTGAATGCCAGCCCCCGCCAGATTGGTAAATCTAAACCGATGTCGTATTGGCAGCGGTAGTTATGGGCATCCGAAAAAGCAGGCTGATAGTAGGCATCGTAATAAAGCCGCAGATGATTGTCGAGCAAATAGTGCCAGCCACCCAACCAGGCTGTGCCGCGCCAGAGAGCAATCGTTTGTGAGCCGTTGTACCGAGTTTCGTTATACATATCAGCCATAAAACGGGTGTTTTCAAAGACCGTCCCCGCGGATAGTTTCAGTACATGCCTGGGCTTGCTAATGAGTTGCCATGTGGTTCCGGCTCCGGTAAAATAGCGCAGGTCGATTTTTCGGCGGAAGTTAGTCGATACGTAGGCAATAGCAAACGGGTACACGCGCCGTTCGGGGTGGTAGTAGAGATAATTCCGGCTGAACAGATCATTGTCAGCTTTAACCGAGTAGAACGACTGATACATACTGGAATTCTGAGATTTGAACACCCAGGGCCGAACCGGAGATATAATCAAATCCAATTTACTCCGCACAGTACTTACCTCCACATTACCTTGCTGGAAATTGCCTGTCAACGACATCCGAATCTGAAATCGGGCAGAATCACTCTCATTAAGTTGGGCACGGCTCACAGTTAACAGCCCCGTCAGTAAGAAGACAGATAAAATAGCCTCCCTCATTGGCTTGTCAGATGGCTGCGCTATTCGCCCAGTGCTTCAATAATGGCGCGGGCTGTTTCGGCACCACTAAAGTTCTGCTGGCCCGTAATCAGATTTCCGTCGCGAATGGCAAAGCCCCGCCATAGACCAGCCTGTACATAGTTGGCTCCCAGCTTCCTTAGCTCGTCTTCAATACGCCAGGGCATTACATGTTTATCACGTGATAGAAGTCCATAATTCCATACGGCATTGTCCGCAAAATCTTCTTCAACATTGGCAAAACCCGTTACGGTTTTTCCTTTGGCCAGATACTCGCCGTTGCTCAGTTTGGCATAGCGCAAAATGGCCGTTCCGTGACAGAGCGCCGAGGTTACTTTACCACTCTCATAAAACTCAACAAACTTTTGTTGCAGCTCGATTGCGTTTTCGAACGTGAACATAGGCGCTTGTCCGCCCGCTACGACCAACGCATCGAATTCAGCTATGTTTAGCTCAGCAATGGGCTTTGTCGCATCGACCAGAGCACGCAACGTTTCGGTATGAATGAACCCCTGCGAGATGAGGTCTGTCGATGAATACCCACTCGCATCGTTGGGATCGCTCATGGCATCGGGCTCGCATTTTCCTCCATTCGGGCTGAAGATTTCCACTTCATAGCCCTTCTCGGCGAATTCATAGTAGGGATGGGTAAGCTCACTCCACCAGAAACCAACCGGCCAGCCTGTAGTAGTTGAAACAGCCGGATTAGAAATCACAATTGCAATACGCTTAGGGCGCTTTACATTAACCAGATTGGGGTCTTTGAGGCTCATAATCTATCAGTTGTTTAGTCAGATTTTTTGTTGATTGACCTAAACAAAAGTAGAATACCTACTTACCTTTATAAATATATATACGTAAAAGTGTGATACTCTCCTTTTAGAGAGCATCTGATTAACAACTAATTATCCTTATGCCTGATTTCTTGCACAACAGAAAGCTCTACTATAACCCCGTAGAGTTTGCCATGGCCCACATCGGCGGCACCTGGAAAATGCCTATTCTTTGGCGGCTTAACAAGCAGGTTATGCGTTATAGCGAACTGAAAAAATACCTGCCTCATATCAGTCATAAAATGCTGACAACCCAGTTGCGCGAACTGGAAGAACACGGGTTTGTGACGCGCACAGTATACCCCGTAGTTCCTCCTCATGTTGAGTATGCTATTACTGAAAAAGGCCGTCGGGTTATCCCTGTGATCGAAACAATCCGTCAGTTTGGCCGGGAACTGATGAATGAATATGGAATTGAAGAGCGTAAACCACAACAATAAACCGTTAGCCCCCTCAACGAAATGTTCGTATCAATGCCCGGTAATCGTAACGGCTTTGTGCAGGTACGTTTCGCTTTCTAGCTGATCGAGCAAAAAAGCCGCTACGTCGGCCCGACTAATACTGGGCAGGGCGAAGGTTGAAAAAGGCAGGTGCTCTCCTAGTCGATAGCGTCCGGTTAGGGGCCCATCTGTCAGGCGGGTTGGCCGGGCAATGATCCAGTCGAGATCACTTTCCCGGATTGCCTTTTCCTGCTTCTCCTTTTCGTCGATGGCTCCCTTCAGGAGCGTTTTAATAATCAATTTACTGGGTAAAGGCGCTTCCTCATAGCTGGTACCAACCCCTAACGACGACACTACCAATAACCTATGAACGCCACAGCGTTTCATAACGTCCATCAGATTAACGGTACCCTGTGCTACGGTCTCATCCTTCTGACCGGGTCGGCTCCCCAACGCGCATAAAACAACATCCTGACGCCGGACGGCTGGCAGCAGAGTTTCCGGGCTTAATACATCACCCGTAAAAACAGTAAGATTGGGATGTTGGATACCTAATTTAGATAGATCGCGGACAAAAGCTGTAACATAATGTCCGCGTTGAAGGGCCTGCTCCACTGCCTGTTTTCCAGTTCCTCCTGTGGCCCCTACGACTAGTACTTGCATAAAAAATGGCTGATTCTGGTAAGTATAACGCAAAATCAGTCATTCAGTTTATATGGTAATTCGCATACTTTTACGATTCCAGCAAATCAGACTTAGCCTGTAATTCCATTCCGATTAAAGAACTATGAAATATCAGATTCCATATGATCAGAATGACCATCTACCTAATCGGCTTGGATTGCGCGAAGCCGAAGCGATTGCTTTCGCAGAATTCAATGGTTTTATACAAGCCGAGCTTTTGCTTGTCGAAAAGTTAACCCAGCGAACAAAGTTTACAAGTCGCTATATTCAGACGATTCACAAGTTGGCACTGGGGGAGATATATTCATTTGCCGGGAAATGGCGAAATGTTAACCTATCGAAAGGCGGATTTGTATTTCCGATGGCTCATTTTTTACCGGATATTATGGAGCATTTCGACCAAACTATTCTCATGAAACTACCTAATCGGTATGAAAATAAAGCCCAGCTCATACACGATTTGGCGGTTGTTCATGCCGAATTATTATTCATCCATCCTTTTCGCGAGGGGAATGGTCGCACTGCGCGCTTACTTGCCAATTTAATGTGTCGTAAACAGGGGTTGAATGCCCCCCATTGGGAAAAGATCGAACCTAACGAAAATGCCCCAATCCGTTTTACAACTTATGTAATAGCCGTACAACAGGCAGCCGAGCAAAATTATAAACCAATGAAACAGATCATCGAGACAATTTTCCCGACATAACTTCGGCCTTTTTTAGGGCAACTGCTGCCTGCTCAGGTGAGATTACTAATTTCTCGATACGAAACGACGCCATCGCTGATCGTAAAATATCAGCCTTCATGTCCATCGAGATTGGTTTTTTAGCGGAATGTTTCATATTACTAAATATACAAAAAAACGTTCAGCTACCAATTGGCAACAACACATTCATTTGAGAAGAGGTATCTGGTAAACTACGATTCCAGCAAATCAGGCCGACGGGTTCGGGTGCGTTCCAGTGCCTGCTCGTAGCGCCATTCATCAATTTTCGCTTCGTGGCCCGACAGTAAAATATCGGGTACCCGGTGGCCTTCAAACTCGGCCGGACGAGTGTAAACCGGCGGGGCCAGTAAATTGTCCTGAAACGAATCGGTCAGGGCTGATGTTTCGTCGTTCAACACACCCGGCAACAGCCGAATAATGGCGTCGGATAGTACACAGGCCGCCAACTCGCCACCCGACAGCACATAATCACCGATACTGATTTCGCGAGTCACGAATAATTCCCTGGCACGCTCATCAATACCTTTATAATGGCCGCACAGAATGATTAGATTCTTTCTTAACGAGAGTGTATTCGCTGTTTTCTGGCTCAGTCGCTCCCCGTCGGGTGTCATATAGATGACTTCATCGTAGGTTCGCTCAGCCTGTAGTGCCCGTATGCAACGGGCAATGGGTTCAATCTGCATCACCATACCCGCACCGCCCCCAAAGGCATAGTCGTCTACCCGGCGATGTTTATCCAGGGTATAATCGCGCAGGTCATGCACGACCACTTCTACATAACCGCCTGCCTGCGCCCGTTGTAGAATCGAGTGAGCGAAGAAACTTTCCAGAAGTTTAGGCAGGCAGGTGATAATATCAATCCTCATCGGTATCGTCCGTATCGCCTTCGGTTTCTGGCGTATCTTTCCCGCTTTCGCTCATATAAATATCCAGCAACCCATCGGGCAATACCACGTTGAGCTTTTTGCTGGCGCGATCTACCGAACGAACAATATCACTATTGATCGGAATCAGTACTTCTTTACCCTGATAGTCCATCGCAATCAAATCCTGGGCATTCATGGCATAGACACCCTGCACAATCCCCAATTCACCCGCTTCGGCATCTACTACCTGATACCCCACAATTTCATGGAAATAGAATCGGGTTTCGTCGGTTATCGGTTCCAGTTCACTCAAGGGTAAGTACGCGCCACAGTTTATTAAGCGCTCCGCCTGCTCGATGGTATCAACATCCTCGAAGGCAATAATCGCCCGGCTCCCCTTCACGATCGCAATCGATTCGATAAAGTAGGGAATCAACTCCCCTTTTACATCCAGCAATACCGATTCCAGATCGGCATACTCGTCGGGCTGGTCAACATCCAGAAAAAGAACCAGCTCACCATTAACGCCATGCGTTTTGGTAATGTGGCCGACCTGGTAACAATCGTCTTTGGTCATAGGTAATGCGGCTGGGTAGCCACTGTTTAGCCTAAAAGCACGGATTTTCAGCCGTGTTACTTATAAAAAGAGCCTATTCGAGTACGAACAGGCTCTTTATTAACAGGATTTCTGGAAAAACTATTCCGCAGCAGGGGTTTCTTCAGAGGCTGGAGCTTCGGTAGCGGGCGCTTCTTCAGCAGCCACTTCCGCTACAGGCTCTTCTACTTTGTTTTTCTTGGCAATTGCTTCAGCACGGGCCTCATTTACCTTTTTCTCAGCTTCCAGACGAGCGGCACGAGCCTCTTCTTTAGTCTGCGCTTTGTTGTCAGCGGCACCGGCTTTGCGGTTTTCTTTATCGCCTTGCCAGGTTGCGAATTTCTCGTCAGCCTGTTCCTGCGAAATAGCACCTTTGTTAACACCTACCTGCAGGTGCTTACGATACATAATACCTTCGTGCGACAATACCGAACGGGCAGTATCGGTTGGTTGTGCACCGACCATGAGCCAGTGAAGAGCTCGCTCCGATTTCAATACAACCGTCGATGGATCAGTATTGGGGTTGTATGAACCGATTTTTTCAATGAACCGGCCATCGCGTGGAGAAGTCGACTCTGCAACGACGATGTCGTACATTGCTCTTTTTTTGCGTCCACGACGCGCTAAACGAATTTTAACAGCCATTTGTGCTTGTTTGGTTTTGATGGAGGGCGCACCTCCTCGTAAAACGTGGCCGCAAAGGTACGAAAAAATAGATTAATCCCTTCTTACTGCCGTTGAATTATCACGTATTATTCATTAATATTTTGATTTTATTGTGACGGCTCTTTTAAACGAGCTGGCTACTTTTGCCCTCAGTATGTGTATAGTCCACAACGGACTGCTACCGACCCTGTGGTTTACATTTAATTTTGCCTGATTGCTTGATTTCTCAAACTCAATAGAATATGATCGTAAAACTTGCCGAAGGTGACCTGAAAACGAAATTTGGCGTATTTCATGAAACGCTTTTCTACAACGGCCAAAACGAATCAATTGCTTTAACCATGGGCGACGTGGCAGGTGCCGATGATGTCTTATGCAGGGTACATTCGTCCTGTCTGTTTGGTCATGCATTCAACAGTATCGAATGCGATTGCCGGGAGCAGATGGAAATCTCGCAGCAGTTGATTCAGCAGGCCGGGCGTGGAATTATTATCTGGCTGGATCAGGAAGGAAAAGGCAACGGCCATTTCGCCCTTTTGAAGAGCGTAGAACACAAGCGATTGGGACTCCCTCAGGCCGATGCCTATGAAGCTGTTGGCTTCAAAAAAGATGCCCGCAACTACACGCCAGCCGCCGAAATCCTGAAAGCGCTTGGCGTTCGGTCGATTTATATGCTAACCGACAATCCGAAGAAAGTGGATACCCTTACTCAGCATGGCATTCAGGTAAACGGCACAAAAGCCGTAGCTCTTCCGTAGGCCTGACGCCCCCATCTTAAAAATCCCCATTCAACCCAGACCTATAAGCCGGGTTCTGTCCTTCCAAATTGGAATGGCTTATCATTTATCTGGGATGCCGGTCACCCGACACCTCGTTCGACCTACCCGCATCGGCTTGGCCTTTCGGCTTCTGGCGACGAGCAGCCGCACATCCGATGCTTATTTGGTCTTTCAGCCCCTAAGGGTTACCGTGCCCCGCTGGTCACCCACCGGGCGGTAGGCTCTTACCCCACCGGTTCGCCCTTACCCAGGTTAATGATTGAATGATTGAGTTTTGAATGATTGAATAAAAACAACTGGCGCAAGCCTATTCAATCATTCAAAACTCAATCATTCAATCATTAACCTGGGCGGTATATTTTCTGTTGCCCTGTCTGTCGAATGGCCGTTCCCAGCCATCCGCCTTCCCGTTAGGAAGTAGGGTGCTCTATGCTGCCCGGACTTTCCTCATCTGCTGGTGCAGACGCGATAAGCCAGCCTGGGTTGTTTGGGGCTACAAAGGTACGTTTTTTTAGCCGTTGTTTTTGGTTTACTCCCCTATTCGATCGTATAATCCTGACCAACAAAAAACTCCCGGTTCCTGTAGCGAACTACATGTAACCGGGAGTCGACTCATCAATTCAGGTTATATTACTTCGGATTCTTTGTTGCCGCACTACCACTGGCGGGTGGGTTATAGGCGATTTCGTTATCTGGTACATCCCAGTAGTCGAGATAGCCATACGAAATGGTTGCTTTTGTGCTTACAACGCCCGTCCGGCTAAGGGCAACCGCATTTTTACGGCCCGATTCCAGTAAGCCCCAGCGACGTGCATCATAGAACGACAAAGCACGGAACAAAAGACCCACCCGGCGCTCACGACGAAGTTCTTCTTTTGCCGCATCCAGGGTCAAACCGGTACCGGCTACAGCCGCCAATCCAGCACCCTGCGCTTTCCGCACTTCGTCGATCAGCGCCAGGCCATCTTCGATTTTACCCGTATACATCAACGCTTCGGCTTTCATCAACTGGTTCTCTTCATACGAACTGGCCATGTATAATTCATAACCACCCGCATTGGTATTTGAATAGGTGATGACCGATGCACTTCCTTCCGAACCAGCGGCTCCCCGGTTGATCAGGTTCCAGCGGGTAAAGAATGCATTGCCCCGTGAGGTTTCACCAATGTATGCCGAACTTCGTTGCTGGAAGTTGTTCGACAAACGAAGGTCACCCGTTTTGAAATCCTGAATCAGGCGTTCCGAAATTTTGTAGGTGTTGTTGGCACCCGTTGTTTTACCAGAAACAGTTCCGGTGGTTGGCGACAGAAAATCACCCGTTGCGTTCGAACGGCCTGTGAAAACCAGATCGGTAGCCTGTACCCCACTGTTGGTTAAGGTCAGGATGTCGGCCCACTGGGCTGCGGTCATATCCGCTACACGCGTATTTACCAGAATATTCCGGGCTTTCATGGTATTGATGTTCCGTACCCACATGGCTGGGCTCAGCACACCACCTTTGCCTACCCGGTTGAAGTTTGGAATCAGGCCCTGCATTGTAGCCGTGTAGTCGGCACTGGCGGTTAAACCACCCAGGATTTTAGCAGCCGCATCGAAGTTTTTGTTAGCCTCAGCAATGATTGCCTCTTTGGTTACGTAGTTACCATTCGTGCCGTTCAGCACTTCGCCATTGGCCTTATCGTTAATGATACCAGCATAATAAATGGAACCAATGTGCGAGTAGGCATAGCCTTTCCACCAGTAAGCCCACGCTTTCAGTACACCTTTTTTGGTGTCGGCTTCACCCGTAAATGTGACACCGTCGATGTTCGCCAGCAAGGTGTTGGCAGCATTGTTCAGGTTATACATGTAGGCCCACTCGTAATAGGTCGAGTTCTGGAAGCCTGTCGAATTGACATTGGCGGTAATCCGAATGAAATCAATCTGCTTGCTTGGCGAGTTCGGGTTAACCAGTACGGTGCCATCGTCGAGGGTGACCTGGTTCGGGCAGCCAATCTGGTTGATAAACACGTTGGCAATATCCGTTCCGATCACGTCGCCCATCAATTCATGGTTACCGATAGCACCCGACCAGAAATAGCCCGGCACCCCGTCATAATACTTCACATCTTTGAAACCAGTGATGTAAAAGCCTTCACCGAACGAGACCAGACCTGATTCCGTTTTCAGAGCCGGTGAGGAAGGCTGGTTGGGGTTTTCGACCTGGAGCTGCTCTTTACAAGACGCCATGAACCCCGAAAAAACCAGCGTCAGTGCATATATTTTTAACTTATTCATAGTTCAAGTTTTTGAGTGGGTTACTTAAAATCCAATGTTCAGCGTAGCCTGATACGACTTAAAGTTTGGCATCGTGCTATGGTCTGTACCCCGGTCCCAGGCCGAGTTCGACGTACCCGAGCTGATTTCAGGATCGAAGCCGGTATACTTGGTCAGAGTCCACAGGTTACGTCCGGCCAGTACGAGCTGGAGCTTTTTGGTAGCTGGGATTTTAAACAACTTAGCAAAATCAAGTCCGATCTGAATGTTCCGTAAACGCAGGAAGGAAGCATCTTCGTAGAAATAATCTTTTGTGCCATTGGCTGTACGTTGTGCATAAACCCCCCGGTAGAAGGCCGTCCAGGCACCTGTTTGGCCATCAATCGTGATCGGATTGGCGTACTCACTGTGGATACCATCCCGATACATCCATTCTTTGGTCTGGTTGTACAGGTGGTTACCAGCTACCCAGTCGAACTGGAAGCCGAACGTCAGGAAATTCTTGTAGCTGAAGTCGTTGATAAACGACATGTTGAATTTTGGGTTCGGATCGCCAAAGCTGTACTTATCAGCTGTAAAGTAGGGCTGCTTGGTGGCTTTGTTCACAACGATTCCATTGCTGGCAACCGTGTAGGCTTCCTGATCGGCTTGAGGGATAAAGAAGTTACCGTTCGGGTCTTTGGCATCGACGCTGTGAATCAGCTTATAGCCATACAACTGACCGATTTTTTCACCTGCCTTTAATACATAGTTGGTGCTACCGGCATTCGATGTCACAACAACTGGCGCATCGCCCCGAACCGAAATGATTTTCGAGCTTTGCTTACCGAAGTTAATGGTCGTGTTCCATTTCAGGGCCGAGCCATTATACACCGTTGAGTTCAACGAAAACTGGATACCGTTCGAACCTAATGTGAAAGCGTTATCGATCAGCGTACCCAGGCCGACGGAAGGCGCTACGTCGACGGAGTAGATCGCGTCTTTGGTCTGCCGATCCCAGTAGGTAGCGGCCAGCGCAATACCATTCAGCCAGCTCGATCCTTTAAATAAGCTGAATACCATGTCGGTTCCGACTTCGATTTCCTGCGACACCTCTACGCCCAACGCCGGGTTACTTTGCCCATTGGCGTAGTAGAAAGCCGTTGTATTACCGACCGTGGTTGGCGTAATAGTAACGTAGCGGTCGAATGGTTTGGGCTGAATACCGGCCTGACCGTAAGCAGCCCGAAGTTTCAGCTCAGGCAGGAAGCCATTGACTGCACTGTTCTGCCAGAAAGGCAGCGCTGACAACCGTACAAATGCATCGCCACGCGGGAACGTAAAGGGCTTGGAACCCTGACCGAACGCTGATGAGTAATCGCTTCGGAAACCGCCCGAAATACCCGCGAAATCACCGTACTCAAACCGCTGGTTGATCAGATATCCATAGGTAATGAATGGCTCCTGATAATCGCGGTATACGCGCCATGATGTGGTGTTCGCTGCGTTATACGGTGCATAGGCAGCCGGCAAACCAATGGCTGCACTAGTGTATTCTTTCACGGTGCTGTTCCGGTAATCGAACAGAGCCTGCGTAATCGACTTAAGCGGAATAGAGGAACCAAAATCTTCTTTCAGGTCGAACACAGCCGTTGCTGTAGCCAGGAAGTTCTGGAACATCTTGCTGTTCGTATATTTCGTCAGATCGCCGGTATTGGCCGTATTGTAGTTCGAAATAAAGTTTTGTGAACCCTGCGTTACCCAGTATTTGACGTTTGCATTATTTGCCTGGTTCGCAAATTCCAGGTCGCGGTTTTGCGTCTGGAAATTGAGGCCATACTTGGCGTCCAACTCCACGAATTTGGGGAACTTGAAGTTCAGGTTGATGTTTTGGATGATGTCGACCTTGTTGTCATTGTTCCGGGTATAAGCCTGCCGATACGATGGGTTCGATGCATTGATACCGATGGTCTGGTTCATATTGAACGGAATGGAACCGTCGGTCGTAGTCAGCGAAAAATCGGCAAGTGGATATGCATTCAGCATCCCGTACAAAATGGTCCGATCGCTGGTTTTCAACGTGTTTTTGGTATACGCCAACTGCGTGATCGAACGCAGGGTCAAGCCTTTGGCTAACTGAGCACCAATGTTAGCCGTTATGTTACTCCGATCGAAATACCCGTTGTTGATGATGTTACTTTCCTGATGGCTGTTCGATACCGACAGGCTAAAATCGGCTTTCTGGCTACCACCCGAAATGGCTATACTATTATTGACTGTATTGGCAGGCTTGAAGAAATACGCAAAGTGGTCGTGGTATTGCAGATTCGCATTATACGGCTTGCTGTTGGTTGCCGTAGGGTCGGTCGAGTTGTACTGCACGTTTTCGCTATAGATCCCGTTCGCGGCATCATAGGTGATAGGCTTACCCGACGATCCGATGATGTTGTTGTTGGCATCGGTAGCAAACGCATGGTACATCGCCTTACTTACACCACCCACGTTCAAATACGTGTTCTGGGCGATGCTGGACGAAATATCGATGTTCAACTGCCCATTCTTGCCTTTTTTGGTGAACAGTTGAATAACGCCATTAGCCCCCTGCGCCCCATAAATAGTAGCTGCAGCCGCACCCTGTACGACCTCAACACGTTCGATCGAGTTCAGATCAATGGTTTGCAGACTGGTAGCGCCCATTTGAATACCGTCGATCAGAATCATCGGTGAAGTACCCCGGTTGATGGTATTGATACCCCGCAACAGAATGTTCACATCAGCACCAGGCGTACCGCTCCGGCTGGTAATCTGGGCACCCGCGATTTTACCAATCAACGCCTGATCGATCGAAGCAGACGGTGCCTGTGGCAAATCTTTCGCCGACACCGATTCAACGGATATAGCCAGTTTCCGCTTATCAGTGGCAACGCCAGTTCCTGTTACAACGATTTCAGAAAGTTGCTTGGTGTCGCTGGACAATTTCACATTTACGACCGATGAAGCTCCCAATTCTACCTCTTTGGTCATCATGCCGATGAAGGAGAAGGTTAATGTTCCTTTTGCGGGAACCGATAGCGAATAACCACCATCACTATCAGTAACTGTTCCAACGGTCGTCCCTTTCAAAACGACCGATACACCTGGTAAAGAAGTGCCATCATCGGCCTGAGTAACTTTACCCGTGATTTTACGATCCTGCGCCCAGGTAACGACGCAAATTGAGCAAACGAAAAGCAAGCTCAGCAGTAACTTTTTTCCCATAAACAAGTACGATTAGTGTCAGTTAAGCAAGAAGCACTTTTACAAAAGTATATTCCGCATTTTTCAGTTCAAAATTTCGTATTAAAAAAATTATACAAACTTTTATGTATAAATAGACAAAATGATCAAAATATAATTCTGTTATTTTTCTCATAATAAATATAAAAATTAGATTAAAAATAAATATTATTAAACTTTTTATTATCTAAATCATATAAATCAGAATATTGACTTAATCTAGTATTACCACCTATAGATAATTTTTTGAAGGAAAAATTATATTTTTTACCTAGTTATATCAGCGATAAATTCACAGAATTATTGAGTATTATTACCTATCAATTACTAATTCTATATACCAAACCAAATAATAAATTGAATTTTAATTATAATTTAACTTTTAATTTTATCCATTAGCACATATACAAAACATAAAATTATACACTGTCAAAGTATTAGTATTATATATTTACATAAAAGATACTTATCCAGTAAAATTTCAGTTTTTAACTACTTAAGTATATATAGATAATCTAATTTCCCGATACGATCATTTTCTGACAAAAAGAAAGGCCTTCCCTTTTCGCCAGTCAGGGAAGGCCTTCTTAACCTATTCGTGTCAGAATCGAACGACTAGCGTTTGCCGTATGAACGACTACTGCAAACCATCTACTTTAATATCGATTCGCCCTCTGGCATTAACGACCGCCAGCATCGCCGTGGGCGTCAGATACACCTGATCGGGTTTAATTTCATCGATATGCCCATTCATCACGACGCCCTTAGCCAACTGATTGTTGGTAAGCTGCCGTTGCAGCAGTTTCTGCATATCGGCCAATTGTGAACCAACCGGAATAGTCAATTGCTTTTCGAGCGTTCGGGCAAAGGTTCCTTTCAATAACCAACTTGCCGACTGGGCCAGTATGTTTTTAGTATCAAGGTCGTACTGAAGATCTCTCAGCGAAATCGTCTGATCTTTTGGGTCATAATACGGCTTTCCCCGAAGGTATATATCACCGTTCAAGGTTCCTTTAATTCCTGCTTTGATGATGAGGTGTTCGTTTTGCCCATACAAATCCATACCAGTAATGGTAATGTGGTAGCGGTCATTGCTGAACGAAAACGACTTTCCGACAAATTCGTCGGCGGCAATCCGGGCTACCTCAGGGTAGCTGGCTTCACTTAGTAGGCCAATCTGAAAATCGTCCTTCACCTCCGATACCACCGTCAGGTTTGGCAACGATACGGCCGGACGTACATCGGGTTTTGCTCCTGTAGTGGTTAATGTGTACCCTTCAATACCGATGGTTGACCGAATGAGCCGCCCTTCGAACCGCAACGGGGTAATGAGCACACGCTTGGGTACCACCTGCAAATAGGTCCGGTACTTTTCGGAAATCAGGTATGGTTCGCGAAGGGTGTTCCAGGCTTTCAGAACGGGAGCCCGCAGATCAATATTTCGGCGAATCTGCTGATCGAGCGTTTTGGAGATGGTTCCCAGGTTTTTATCGATAAGCCGGGCAACAATGTTGGTAATAGGAATATTCACTCCTACTACGCTCACCGTTGGCTTACGAACCCAGCCGTAGCCATCGGCCTGAGTCTGGGTATGCACCGACCAGTCGGGATCGAGATCAAATTTGGATTTGAAGCGTAGGTCAATTTCGAACTCAGTTTCTTTATACTGCATGAACCCCAGAACAGAAACGCCTGCTTTAGCCCAGATTCGCAACGGGACCGTAAACTGAAACAGGCTGTCCTGTGCCGACACCATAATGGTTCCCCGTTTCCAGACTTTAGTCATGAACTGGTCGTTGTTGTTATCATCCAGGCTATTGTCCTCATAAATCAATCCATTGACCTGAGCATTGACCTGCCGTTCTACATCGCTGAGGGCAATGGATACAGGAACATGAACCGTGGATAAAAATCGTTCATTTCGGACTTCCATTTCGGTGGTGTTATAAGCTTCTTTAGGAGCTTTCGGATTAAGACGTTTTTGAGAAGTCTGGCAACTAAGGGTACTGACCAATAGTCCGATAATGACCAGACGAGTCACATACTTACCATGCATAACGAGTGGCAGATTTAGGAGCTAAATTACATGAATTGGTTGCTTTTTATCGTTTATTCTCCGTTTATTGATAGCCAATCTGCGCATTAGCCTATTTGTTCTTACCTAACACCCAGCTCGTCAGAGCACCTCATTGATTATGACACAGATCAAAAAAATCAGTCTATCGGAAACAGACATCCCCGAAAATTGGTACAACATTGTGGCCGACATGCCCAATAAGCCACTTCCACCGCTTCATCCGGGTACGCACGAACCCATAGGACCCGACATGCTGGCTCCGCTGTTTCCAATGGAGCTGATCAAGCAGGAAGTGACGACTGATACCTGGGTACCCATTCCCGAAGAGGTCCGCGATGTGTATAAAATCTGGCGGCCCACTCCTTTGTTTCGCGCGTATGGTCTGGAAAAGCTGCTGGACACCCCCGCCAAGATTTACTACAAATACGAAGGTGTCAGTCCGGCAGGGTCACATAAGCCCAATACGGCAGTGCCACAGGCCTTTTACAATAAGCAGGCTGGGGTTAAACGGATCACCACCGAGACCGGTGCCGGTCAATGGGGTAGTGCGTTAAGCTTTGCCTGCCAGTTATTTGGCATCGACTGCGAGGTATACATGGTCCGGGCCAGCTACGATGGTAAGCCATACCGAAAAATCATGATGAATACCTGGGGGGCTACCGTGTATCCGTCGCCATCGGAACGGACAGCCGCCGGACGTCAGATTCTGGCACAGGACCCCAATTCGCCGGGTAGCCTGGGCATTGCCATTTCAGAAGCGGTGGAACTCGCTATGCAGGACGAACAGACCAAGTATGCGCTCGGCTCGGTACTGAACCACGTATTGATGCATCAAACGGTCATTGGCCTGGAAGCCATCAAACAACTCGAAATGGCGGGCGACTTCCCGGATATTGTGGTGGCACCGTTTGGCGGTGGATCAAACTTTGCCGGTATTTCGTTCCCATTCCTCCGGTACAACCTGACCGAAGGCAAACAGATTCGATGTATTGCGGCCGAGCCAGCTTCCTGCCCCAAACTGACACGAGGTGTGTTCCGGTACGATCTGGGCGATACCATCGGTATGACGCCACTGATTCCCATGTACACGCTGGGGCATAACTTTATTCCGGCTCCCATTCATGCCGGTGGTTTACGGTATCATGGTGCTGGGGCCATTGTCAGTCAGTTATTAAAAGACGGGCTGATCGAAGCCCAGGCATACAAGCAACTGGAATGCTTCGAAGCGGGGGTTCAATTTGCCCGAGCCGAAGGCATCATTCCGGCCCCAGAAGCAACCCATGCCATTGCGACGGTGATGCAGGAAGCCCGAAAAGCAAAAGAAGAAGGCAAAAGCAAAACTATCCTGTTCAACCTATGCGGTCACGGCCATTTCGATATGAGCGCCTACGAGCAATACCTCACGGGCAAACTGGTCGAACATGAGGTAACGTCCGAAGAAATTCAGGCATCGCTGGCCGAACTGGATACACCGATTATTAGCTAACTCTATGAGAATGAAAAAATGGGTAATGAACAATGAATAATGAGGCTGCCGTCGATCATTATTCATTGTTCATTACCCATTATTCATTATTCATTTAATCGTCACCTTCGTGGCTCCATAGCCAAACTTCTGCTTTTGAGCGTCTTCAAAAAATCGGACGTTCGGATGCTTGCCCAATCGCTTGTGCAGTTCGGTTCGCAATGCACCACTTCCTACACCGTGAATAAACGTAATCTCGCTCATGCCACTGGCAATAGCGTTTTCGAGCGCTTTGTCGAAGGTTTCCAGTTGCAGCTTCAACAAATCGGCGGGGGTACGATTGCCCGTTCCTTTGGGGAGAAGCGCTTCGGCATGTAAGTCCACGACGGATGTAGGACGTTCAATCGAGACGCTGGTTTGCTCCGCTTTGGGCTTCAGCATCTCCGCTTTCAGTTCGTCGGGCCGAATCGTTTTGAGTTGTGGAGGCCGGTTACTGGCTGCGCTTACAGGCGGTGCGGGTTCAGCTGTATCGGCATCCAGTTGAGTCAGGAAACCGGGTTGATTCAGAATAGGTGTCTTTACTTTCTCTTTAAAAAGAGTAGCCGCCCTTGCCTTAAAGCGTTTCATAAATGGCTGGCGCAACGACGTCTTTCCCACCCGAAACCAGAGTCCCTGCACCACAAAAGTTGGCCAGGCATCAAACTGGGCGTGGGCATAGAGATCATTCATTTTCTGCTGCGATTTAGGTTTCAGAACCCCGCTCTGCAAACCCCGAAACTGAACCCCTCCCCCCGCAGCCGCCGTCTCTTCGCCGATCAGGTACGGAAATTCCCAATCGGTATTATTGATCAGGTGCAGTGTATACTCACGATCGTTGACGGGAATGAATGCGAGATAAATCCCCTGGTTGGCCAGAATGGTGGGTGCAGCAGGGGCTATGGTTTTCTGAGGATCGTACGGATTCGCTTTCAGAAGACGTTCGGCCTCCAGGGGCGAAACCAGTACCAGTTCCGAACGCATCACCGGAATCCGAAAGCCATCTTCAATCTCGATCTCAATCATATCGCCTGGTAAAAACCGCGATACAACGCCCTGTTCTTTTGCCCGGAGCAACCGGACTTTATCTCCTATATTCATGATTATCGCTCGTTGTTAGTCGTCATAAGCATTCAGTGGTCCCAAAGCCTACGACCTTGTGGCTTCAAAAGTATAACGCAGATAAACAGAAATTGCTCCTGAGATTGTTTATTTCGAAGAACTTCGCTTGAAACTAGGCAGAGAGGAGGTCCGCGTTACTATCTGCTTTTAGCTGAACGCCTGTCAGTTGGAACCGAAATGCCGATCGAATCAGGTCCATGATATTATCGACGGCCAAAACGGGCGCTAACCCCTGCTCACGGATGTTGGAGATACAGTTTCGGCTTTCATCGGTCAGGCCCGGCCGGGGAGCGTAGGTAATATAAGCGCCCATGCTATCGAACGAGCTTAGCCCTGGCCGTTCACCAATCAGAATAATCGCCAAACGAGCATTGAGTAAACTCCCGATGGCATCCATTATAGCCACCCGCCCCTGTTCGACCAACACGATCGGAGCTAGCGAAAATCCAGTCTGTTGCACCTTTTCAACTAAGCCACTTACAACCTGAATGGCGTTTTGCGTAATAGCCGTTGCCGAAAGACCATCCGCTACAATAATACAGATGTCAGCCGCTGGACTATCGATCTGTTGAAGCTGTTCGGCCGAGCGTTCGTCCAGCAATCGGCCCAGGTCAGGGCGTTGAAGATACATGTCCCGGTGAATGGCCCGACTCCGAACGCAGTAAACCGGCAATCCACATGCCGCCAGTTGATTTTGCAAGTCAGTCATATCCAGTGCTGAATACACCGCATCTTTAGCATGAGCATGGGCCAGTTTGAACTGTAGGGCTTCACGAAGGGGAACCGAAACACCCGTTCTGCCCAACGCAATGCGCGCATTGGTGTAGGCTTTCAACGATTGCCACTCATCGGGTTCGACTCCTGCTTTTCTAATCTCATTCATGTTCGTTGCGCTCAGCCTACCAATGCTGCGTAAAGCTGTTTTTGTGCCTGACTCGACAGCCGGTTGCCCTGCTGGTCCATAATACCCTGTCGCAATAGCCAATCTTCGAATTCCGGCGCTGGCCGAAGCCCCAATACCCGACGCACATACAGCGCATCATGAAAGGAAGTGGACTGGTAGTTTAGCATTATATCGTCGGCACCGGGAATGCCCATAATGAAATTAACCCCCGCGACACCCAGCAGAGTCAGCAATGTATCCATATCGTCCTGATCGGCTTGGGCGTGATTGGTATAGCAAATATCCATACCCATCGGCAATCCCATCAGTTTGGCGCAAAAATGGTCTTCCAGCCCCGCCCGAATGATCTGTTTCCCGTCAAAAAGGTATTCGGGACCAATAAAGCCGACCACCGAATTGACCAGAAAAGGTTGATACGCCCGCGCAACGGCATAGGCCCGTACTTCGCAGGTTTGCTGATCGACCCCAAGATGCGCATTGGACGATAACGCGCTCCCCTGCCCCGTTTCGAAGTACATCAGATTACTTCCGAGCGTTCCTCGTTGTAGAGATAAGCCCGCTTCATAGGCTTCCTGAAGCAATGACAGATTGATTCCAAAGCTGGCATTGGCCTTTTCGGTTCCGGCAATGGATTGAAACACCAGATCGACGGGCACCCGCTGTTCAATCAGTTGCAGGGTCGTTGTTACGTGGCTAAGTACGCAGCTTTGCGTAGGTATGGCAAATCGCTCACGCAGTTCATCCAGCATAAAAAGTAAGCGGGACGTAGCAGCCGGGCTATCGGTGGCCGGATTGATCCCGATCATAGCATCGCCACTCCCATACAGCAGTCCATCGATCATGCTAGCCGCTATGCCTTTGGCATCGTCGGTAGGATGGTTGGGTTGCAGCCGAACGGCCATATGCCCACGAAGCCCCTGCGTATTCCGAAACCGGGTGACCACCTCACACTTTTGAGCCACCAGTATCAAGTCCTGATTCCGCATCAGTTTCGAGACCGCAGCCACCATTTCGGGGGTAAGTCCGGGGGCTAGTTGCTGTAAGGTAACCGTATCAGCCTCATCACTTAGTAGCCAATCGCGCAGGCCGCCCACGGTCAGATGGCTGATCGGGGTAAAAGCAGCTGTATGGTGTGTATCAACAATCAGGCGGGTAACTTCATCGGTTTCATAGGGAATGACAGCCTCATTCAGAAATACCGTCAGCGGAACATCGGCCAGGGCAATCTGAGCCGCTACCCGTTCCTCGTAACTATCGGCTACCAGTCCCGCCAATGCATCACCCGAGCGTACTGGGCTTGCTTTTGCCAGTAGTTCGCGTAAGCTGTCAAATCGGTACGTAAACCCTCGAATGGTACACGAATAGGTCATAAACAAATCGTCATTCTATGGTCAGTGGTTGTCATTTTGCCTCACTGACAGCCATTGGTTTTGCATGGCCAAGAATGAGTACCCAATGACTAGCAATGACAAGGTGCTTAAACCCTCCCGGAAGTTTTCAACCGATACAGGCTAGACGCATAAAACAAACCGCCGACAATCATCAAACCAATAAAAAATAACAGGCTCAACCGACTATAAAAGTAAATCATAGCGGCTAATGCCACAACGGCCAGTAGGAGAGCCAATGCCGGAAAGACGGGGTAAAACGGTGCTTTAAATGGTCGATTCAGGGTTGGCTGGCTCTGTCGTAATGTAAACAAAGCCAGCATACTAATTATATAAACCACTACGGCACCAATCGTCGACAAGACCACCAAGTTGCTGGTATCCAACAAACACAGCGCAAGAATACCCAGTACCGCCCCCAGCAATAAAGCCCAATAGGGCACCTGGCGTGTCTTGCTAACGCTGGCGAGTACACCGGGCAAATAGCCACTGCGCGCCAATGCAAAAATCTGCCGGGAGTAACTGATAATGATGCCATGAAACGAAGCAATCAAGCCAAACAGGCCGACACTGGCAAACGCTTTCGTTAGTGGATTATCGCGGCCAACCACCAGGGCAATCGATTCGGGCAACGGGTAGTCGAGATGATCGAGTTTTTCCCAGTCGGCAATACCCCCTACGCAGAACATAACAGCCAGCGCCAGCACGGTCAACGTAAGCAACGCCGAAATGTAGCCTTTGGCAATGGCATTCTTCTCATCACGAACTTCTTCGGCCACCATAGCGATGCCTTCCAGACACACGTAGAGCCAGATAGCAAATGGCAGGGCAGCAAACACTCCACCCCAGCCAAACGGCATTGGGTTATGCAGAAACGTAGCCAGTTTAAAATCGGGAGCTACAACCCCAATAAACACCAGCAACTCAACAATGGCGAGCAGGGTCATAATCAGCGAAAACCAGGCCGCTTCCTGAATACCCAGCAAATTGATGATCGTAAACAGAATATACGCACTGATCGACGCTGCCAGTACAGGAACGGCTGGATACAGGAAATGAATATAACTGCCCAGCGCCAGGGCAATGGCAGGCGTTGCAAACAAAAATTCAATCAGGGTAGCGTAGCCTGCTATCAATGCCCCCCAGGGGCCAAAGGCTTGCAGCGCATAGGCAAACGGCCCACCGGCATTCGGAATCGCTGTGGTAAGTTCGGTAAAGCTGAAAATAAAGGTAAAATACAGAACCGTGATCAACAGAGTAGCAATCAGCAGCCCAACGGTTCCAGCTACGCCCCAGCCATAGTTCCAGCCAAAATATTCGCCCGAAATTACCAGGCCAACCCCTATAGCCCACAAATGAATGGGTTTTAATACTTTTTTAAGTCCCTGTGATTCGTCGGTCATACGGGGGAAGATACAACCAACTTCCCGAAAGTTTTAAAACTTTCGGGAAGTTTATTAATTACAGATGAATATTCTGTTTTTTTAACAATAGAAGCAATTTAGTTCTTACACTTTATTCGAGCGCCCCATCAGCGGATCGCTGAAACCCACTTTACCGGTTTCTACCCGCCCGGCATAGCGTTGCTCAAAGTCGGCAAACCCAGTCACTTTCACGCTGAAATCATACCAGTTATAGCTGGCTTTCAGATTTAACAGAACTGTTTGCGTGGCTCCCTTTGCCCCTGCCTTCTCCAATGTTTTGATTTGCTCCTTAGCCTGATATCCATTATCCATAAGCTGAACCGTATAGCTTCGAGCGGCATCGGTATTGGTAAGTTTTACCAACACATTACCCGTCAACTGGTTTTTCGTATCGCGTTCATACGTGCAGGCGATGGAGATAGGTGGGCTCCCGGCTGTTGCTTTAAACTCCCGATAAAAGCCATTAGGCCCCTGAACGCAAAGCTGTAAAGGAACGTCGAGCAACCAGGTATCGGTAAGGCTATCGCCAGCAACCACCGTGTAGGACCGAAAACGAGCATCATTTGGGAGCATCTGACAGACCTGAAACGGTGCACCCAGCGCTTTTTTACCGAACACATCGTTTTTTGCAGACAATGTCAACGCAAATCGGTTTTCAGCAACGCGCCCATCGACGTAGAGCTCATAGGGCAAGGCACAGGAAGCACGAACCCCCTCTTCCTGACGCGGCAACTGGGATGCCGTTTGCGGGTTGTCATTGATCCGGTTGATTTCGTCGGAGGTCAGTTGCTTATAATTGCTGGGAAGACCCTTAAACTGCGCTTTGTGAATTCCTTCCAAAAATGTTTGCTTCGCCACAAAGGTGGGCAGCTTAATGGTCTCACCGCGATAGGGTTGAAACGCCGACGTTAAATCCCCACAGATGGTGCGTCGCCAGTCGCTGATGTTCGACTCCCGGATGGTCTTGCCGGTTTTATGACTCAGGAAATTTTCCAGAAACTGAAGCGTTGATGTATGATCAAACACTTCGGAGCAAACATATCCTCCCCGACTCCAGGGCGATGCGATCACTAGCGGAACCCGGAAACCCAATCCAATAGGCCCGGTACGTCCCCCATTTTTACGCTTACTTTCCTGCTCCTGGGTCACAAATTCCAGACGTGCATCGATGCCTTTGCTACTCAATCCGGTTTCTGGCTTCTCGGGATGGGCTGGCACAAACGGTGGTACATGATCGAAGTAACCGTCATTTTCGTCATAAGCCAGAATAAAAATCGTTTTCTTCCAGACGTCCGGGTTCTGGGTTAGAATGTCCATTACCTCCGACAGATACCAGGCACCATACCAGGGAGCGCCCGGATGATCGGAGAAGTTTTCGGGGGGGACCAGCCACGATACCGTCGGTAGTTTCCGAGCTTTTACATCCTCTCGAAACTGGTGCAGCACATCTCCCTTCGGAACAGCCATTTTCCGCTCCGTTGCGCCATCCTGATAGGTCAGGGTCGTCAGTTGGCGGTAGTTCGGGTCATTGACATTGGTCGTAAAGGCTTTCTGGCACAGCGCCTTCTCCCGTTGTGACAACTGGTCAAATTTCTCCGGCGCATACTTCACCAGATCGACCTGCACTTCCTTTTGCCATTCCTGCTGCTGTTTCAACGCCCGAGCTGTTTCAGCGTAGGCTTTGTCGGTTTCGGGCAAACTTTTCAGTTTGGCTTCCAGTGCTTTAATCCGTTCGGGAAGGGCTTTTTCCTCGCGTTGAAGAAACGGATAGTAGGCCGGGTGGAATCGGACATGATACTGCGAAAACCATTCGATGGGGTTATCCGTAAAATTGCCCAGCCAGTTATCTTCCTCCCCGTGCAGGCCCGTCGACAGGCTGATTTCGTTCTGATAAATCTTCCACGATATGCCAGCCTCTTCCAGTCGTTCGGGAAACGTAGTCCAGCTTACTTCGGCATCGTAATCAACATTTTCATTCCGAACGTTCGCCATCGCCTTTGGATCACGGGGGTCCCGGATGGTGCCCGTCCAGAAATAGAGCCGGTTCGGTGTGGTGCCCGTCAGAGAAGAACAAAAGTTCTGATCACAGACTGTAAAGGCATCGGCTAATGCATAGTAGAACGGAATATCCTCCCGGTTATAATACCCCAGTGTAAGCGGCATATGGGCATACTCTTTGTGCCCCGACGGCTTGGCATCCAGCCACTTATCCATTTTACCGCCATTGCGGGCATCGACCTGATTCTCCCAGGAGTGGGGCAGCGAGTGCATCCAGGTGGCTTTGGTATCCTTGATATTCAGCCGAAATGGCGCATACGTTTCCCCCGCCTTATTGGTCTGAAGCCAGATTTTGTTTTTGTTCGGTAAGGTAAACGCCCGTGGGTCATTAAATCCCCGAACCCCCTGCAACGTACCATAGGTGTGATCGAATGAACGATTCTCCTGCATCAGAATCACCACATGTTCGGCGTCCAGAAAGGTAGTACCGGGTTGTGGGTCAATAGCGAACGCACGCTGAATAGACTCAGGCAATCCGCCCGAGAGAACCGTTGACAGCAGCGCTGCTTTTTTTAGAAAATCGCGTCTGGAATCCATATCATATTGTCGTTGATCGTGATTGGCTACCCTGGTATGTAACTCCGTAGAGCATCCCCAAAAATACAAACCACCGAGTGAAGTTAATTTTATCTTTTTTTAATCATTTAGGCTCCTCTACTGATTTATACGGTATACTCCATCAAAAAGGCTATGTGGATTGTATTTGCCTTGTCAGCTGCCTTATCGGCGGCTATTGTTGTTACGTTATCGAAAGCTGGCATTAAACATCTGGATTCCAGCCTGGCGTTTGCCATTCAGTCGGTCATGATTCTGATTGTGTCGTGGAGCGTGGTCATTTCGCAGGGACTCCTGGCCGAAATCTCCCGAATCGAACGCCGAGTCTGGATATACCTGATCATTGCCGGAATTGTCACCTGCCTGTCGTCCTTATTCTCGTTTCGGGCGCTGAAGTTGGGGCACGCGTCTCAGGTATCTCCTATCACCAACTGCTCACTAATTTTTTCGGTCATTCTGGCGATGGTGTTTTTAAAAGAGAAAGTTAACTGGCAGGTCATAGCCGGGGCCTTGCTCATGGGGATAGGGGCCATCATCATTGCCACCTCCCGCGACTGAAAACTCTTCCTGTTTGAGAAACCTCATTGTGTCGGGTTCTCAAACCCGACACCACGAAAACCACGAAAGGCACCACAGGATTACTCTTGCTCTCGATTGAAAAGCCAGCCTTAAAATACGTACTTTTGTATACGAATAATGCTGTGTTGGTATGCCTGCCCCCGTAAACGAAAGACTTGCTCTTGCCCATCAATTTGTTCTTCACACGAATCGTAATATTTTCCTGACCGGAAAAGCGGGGACGGGTAAAACAACGTTTCTACACCAGGTTAAACAACTAAGTGCCAAGCGACTGGCTGTAGTTGCACCAACGGGTGTAGCGGCCATCAATGCCGGGGGTGTTACCATTCATTCGCTGTTTCAATTACCGTTTGGCCCCCTGGTGCCGGGTTCTACACTGCGGGAGAGCCGGAAGTTCAACAGAGAAAAAATCAGGCTTCTGCGCACCCTCGACCTACTCATTATTGACGAAATCAGTATGGTGCGGGCCGATGTTCTGGATGGTATCGACGAAGTGCTCCGCCGATATCGAAATAACAGCCAGCCCTTTGGCGGTGTCCAGCTTCTGCTCATTGGCGATATGCAGCAACTACCACCCGTGATCCGGGATGAAGAGTGGGAGCTGCTAAGACCTTACTACGAAACCGGCTATTTTTTCGGCAGCAAAGCGCTAAGTCATACGCCCTATATTTCGATTGAGCTGACGCAGATTTACCGGCAGGCCGACGCCCGGTTTGTGAGTCTGTTAAATAGCATTCGCGAAAAAACGATTACCCGCGATCAACTTGCCGACCTCAACCAACGTTACATTCCCAACTTTACCCCCCGCGACGATGAAGGCTATATTACCCTCTCGACGCATAACACAACGGCCCAGCAAATCAATAGTCATAAACTCAACAGTCTTAAAACGGCACTACATACCTTTGATGCCACTATTGAAGGGGATTTCCCCGCTACGATTTACCCGACTGAAGCCAATCTGGAACTAAAAGTGGGGGCGCAGGTGATGTTCATCAAAAATGACATTACGCGCGAGAAACGCTATTACAACGGTAAAATCGGTCAGATTGTCGACATTGACGATGATATCATTTATGTCAAAAGCGGAGACGACGACGTGATTGATGTGCTCCCCGCCGACTGGACCAACCTTCGGTATAGCCTCGACCCAGCCACAAAAGAAATCAAAGCTGAATCCATTGGCACGTTCCGGCAGTTCCCGCTCAAACTGGCCTGGGCCATCACCATCCACAAGAGCCAGGGACTTACGTTCGAAAAAGCCATTATCGACGCTTCTGCGGCCTTCGCTCATGGGCAGGTGTATGTAGCGTTGAGCCGTTGTAAAACACTCGACGGACTGGTGTTGCGATCACCAATTCCGTCGCACAGCATCAAAACCGAGCAGACGCTGGAAGATTTTCACGATGAACTTATTCAGCAAACGCCTACCGAACAGCATCTGCATGAGTCTAAACGCACCAATCAGCAGCAATTACTTCTGGATCTGTTTTCGTTCGAACGCGCCAGTTCCTTGTTATACCGTTGTCGACGAGTGGTCAATGAGCATGCCAGCAGTGTCGATCCCGAATGCGGGCCTATTATCAACCAATTAACAGAAAGCGTACGGGATAAGGCCCGTGAGATCAGCATTCGCTTTCAGAAGCAGTTAACTGGTTATTTTGCTGACGAACGTTTGCCAGAAGACAACCCCGATTTACAGGAACGTATCCGCAAAGCCGTTGCCTATTTCCGGTCGTTGCTTGGCGACGAGCTATTGCCCACCCTTCACCGATGCCCCACCGATTGCGATAACAAACAGGTACGAGAGCTGCTGCTGGAAGTGCTGGATGAACTTGAAAAAGAGTTGTTTGTCAAGCTTCGTACCTTCGAAAGCTGCCAAAACGGATTCGATGCGCTGGCTTACTTACAGGCTCGAAACCATGCCGAACTGGACTTTCAGCCCGAACGCAAAAATTTCGACCAGCCAGCCGAAGCTGCTTCCGAAAAATCGGGACGTGGTGGGCTATATGGTGCGCTGATGAAATGGCGTAATGATCTGGCGGGAGAACACGACACCTCCGGCTATATGGTACTTCCACAGAAAACCATCGCCGAACTAGCCCGTCTTCGTCCAACTACACTCGAAGAACTTCTGGCTATCAAAGGGTTTGGCAAAACCAAGGTGAAGCAGATCGGCCACGAAGTGCTGTCCGTCATTAAAGAGTATCTCGAACGGCCCAAGCCTACCAAAGAGCCGAAAGTGAAAAAGGTGAAAGAACCGAAGGAACCTAAAATTCCATCGACTACGCAGACCCTTGCCCTTTTTCAGGCTGGTAAAACCATTCCCGAAATAGCGACCGAACGGGGATTTGCCATATCTACTATCGAAGGGCATCTTGCTCAATGCATCAATCGGGGCGAACTATCGGTCGATGCCGTGTTACCTTCCGATCGTATTCAGCTGATTCGCCCTCACCTCGAAACTACGCCATCAGCCACATTTACCGAACTGATTCAGACAATCGGCCATGGCGTCACCTACAGCGAAATACGGTTTGTAAACAGCGCCATCCGGGCCGAATTGGGTGAGATTGAACAGGATTAGTACCCTTCTAATTTTTCAGTCAATTAGGATTGGCTTTAGCGTCACTCACTTATCCGCTTCTGATAAGTTGTGGAAGAGTTCGATAAATTGACTGAAATAGGGATTTTTCCTACTCAATATCCCGGAGAGAATTGTATGGCGATCTCCATCAGGAATCCAGGCGTCCATTTTGACCAAATCGGCCCTCGTATTGTTGAAAAACCAACTGGTAAACTTTCGGAAGCGGGCCTTCTCCCGACCATCCGAACTATCGCAGATATAAATTATTACGTGTTCTAAAGACCGGAAGAAATCGTAAAAAATAGCCAGAATTGTTGGCTCTGTCAGAGGGTCGGCCGGAATGTGTTTTCCAGTCGGATTATCGGCCACGGCGATGACCATTTCAAAAGCGTTGACCCGCCCCTCTATATAATCGATAAATAAATAATCGGATGGAACAAATCGAATTTCATAAACAACCTCGTCGCTTGTTGTAAAAGCATATACATTTTGCTCTCCACCTATCCAGGCAAAATCGTATCTATTTCTTTCCTTTAATGGCCCTTTTTCCTGCATTCTTCTTTTTCAACTCGTCAAATATGGCCCGATATTCAGGGTCATTTTGGTAGCGTTCCCGGGCTTCCCGTTGTACCTGCTCTTTTACTTCGACCAGCCTGCGAATTTTTTCGCGAGCGGTCATCGGCTTCATTGGTGTTTCCATTATTGTTAGTGTTGATTAGACGAATATACAATCGTAAAGTTTCTGATTACATCTTAAAAACATAAAAGCTGAAGCAAATAGTTTATCTGTATAAAGTACTAACGGGTTCAAAAGAAAAGCGCTTTACCGAAACAAAGCATGGTGTCGGTAAAGCGCTACAGGTTTGGATAGTCAATTCGGCTAATAGCCTCCGTAAAACTTTCGCAGGCCCCATTCAATAGCAGCCAGCGTTAGTACGACGAAAAATAGCCATTTCCAGTTGATCAACTCATTCATTTCCTCAGTGCTGGTCAGGCGAGCCGGGTGCGAACGGCTAGTCAGGTTTTTGACCAGATCATCCATGCGACTGACTGCATAGAACTGGCCGCCCGTTTGCTGCGCTAACTGACGCAACATACCGTGATCGGCCGTTGTATTGAGCGCTTCAAGTTGCAGATCGCGAACCACAAACTGCCCCGACGACTGTTCCGCTTTATCATTGATCGTGACTGTTGCCTTAAAGCGATAGGCTCCCTCAGGCAATCGGCTTATTTCAAAACGACTGTTAGACGCTGTGGGCGTGTAATTATAGGATCGCGTTACGCCTTTTTCGTCACTAACCTCCAGCCGAACAGGTTTGTCAAATAGTCGTTCGTAGATGTCGTTGTAAAGTTCGGTTTCGAAAATGACTTTTTCTCCGGCTACAAATTCATTCCGAATCGGATATACGCGCAGCTTCCGCCGATCTTCTTTCACGGAAATCAGTTGAATTACTTTCTGAATCAACTCATCCACAACCTCCTGCTTATCAGTCAGGGCGTACTCCTCCAGGCGCCATGACCAAAGCCCTTCTCCGGCTAGTACAGCGGTTTTACGTGGGCTGGTTACGTTTAGAGCCAGCAATGGTTTTGCGGTCTTGATACTGCCAACCTGCTGCCACAGGACAACTTCACTACCGGGCTGTAATCGGTAGTCGCCATAGGGCACCGACATGGGCGGAAGTTTGGACAGTATTTCGAGTCGGGCCGGATCAAGGTTCAACTGCCGAAATTCGGGATTAAACACGCCCGTTACCTTGTCGCTCTGGCTAGGCTGTGCCGAAACCTGAACCACCGAATTAGACGTATTGAACGGCCCCAGCGACGACTGATTACCAAGGACAAACAGTACAGGTGTATTTTTCGAAAAAAACTTTTGAATCAACGGGTTACCGACTCCTCCATTATCGGGAATCTGGTGCAGAATAATCAGGTCGTAGGTTTTGTCGGCGGGTGGGGTAGCTTCGGCGGGGGTTCCCGTCAGGATACGTACGTCCAGTTCGTAGTTTTGATTACGCTCCAGAATGTTGCGGATGGCTTTCACGTCTGGATGTGGGGCCAGGGCCAATAGCAGAACTTTCTCTTTTCCATCGATAACGTCCAGATACACATCCTGCCGATTGTTGCGCGTACTAAATTCGCCTGGCTGCGGCAAGATCTCCACAACGTAATGCTGAACACCTTTCTGGGTAGCTGTAGTCTGGAAATTAACCTGATTGAACGTGTCGTTCTTGGTAAAGTTAACCGATTGCCTCTCCAATTCCTTTCCATTCTGACGCAGCACAACCGTTGCACTTCGCCCTTGAAAGCCATTACTCACGATTTCGGCCTGTACCGGAAACTGATTCCCCAGATACGCAATTCGGTTGGCGATAATGCCTTTAAGCTGAATATCTTTTTTGGCAACGGTGTCGCCCAGCCCTACTGTCTGTACAGCAAACGGATATTGACCAAACGTTGGTGAAACACCCTGGTTAAAAATGCCATCGGTTACCAGTACCACATCGGTCAGATTACGCCCTTCATAATCCGAACGGATACCCGCGAGCAAGGCCGACAAATCAGTCGTTCGGCGAGTAAACGGAATCTGCGTCAAATCACCACTGGTAACCGTATCGGCTAAGGTTCGTATGGTCACATCCAGCCCCTTGTCGGCCAATTGCTGCCGAAGTGTTTGCAAACCAACCAACGCTTTGTCCAGATTAGGCCGCCCCGCTCCTGCTATGGACTCCGAGTTATCGATAGCCAGTACCACTTTCGGCTTCTCGGTCAGTGTGCGCAGACTTCGAATCAGCGGATTCAACAGCAAAAAGCAAAGAAAACTAACCACTACGAAGCGCAAAGCGGCTAGTCCGTACGTTGTTCGCCTGTCGAAACCGCCAACGGTTACACCACTACCTGCCAGCCGTGGCAAAGGCTGGTACATAGCGAAGGCATAGACAGCGCCTACAAGCAAACAAACGAAAATCCACCAGGGTGAGGACTGAAAGATAAAATCCATTTTTTTAGGAGTGAGGATTAATGAGCGCGGAATTCGATTACGCGCTCATTACCACTAGGTTAACATTCCCCCATCCACTTGCAGCACCTGGCCGGTGATGTAGCGGGAGAGGTCGGATGCCAGGAAAACGGCACAATCGGCAACTTCGTCGGGCTGGCCTCCCCGCTTCATTGGAATCTGTTGCTTCCAGTCTTCGAGCGCCTTCTCATTGATTTCGCCGGTCATTTCGGTTTCGATAAAACCGGGTGCAATGGCGTTGGAACGAATATTCCGCGAGCCTAATTCCAGGGCCACGGATTTGGTAAATCCAATGATTCCCGCTTTCGAAGCCGCATAATTAGCCTGGCCTGCATTGCCCCGAATACCGACTACCGATGTAATATTGATAATCGAACCCGTTTTTGCCTTCATCATTGGCTTGGTAGCCGCTTTGGTCAGGTTAAAGACCGACTTTAAATTAACGTTAATTACGGTATCCCATTGTTCTTCCGACATCCGCATTAACAATCCATCACGGGTAATACCGGCATTGTTGATCAATACATCGAGCTTACCGAAATCAGCAATCACCTGGCTAACCAGTTCTTCAGCAGCCTGATAATTGGATGCATCGGATCGGTAGCCTTTTACCTGACCCCCAAACGCCCGTAGCTCTTCTTCCAATGCCTGGCCTTTTTCAACACTCGACAAATACGTAAAGACAACGGTAGCCCCTTCCTGGGCAAATTTCTGGGCCATGGCCCGGCCAATTCCGCGTGATGCACCTGTGATCAGGGCAACTTTTCCTGTTAGTAAATTCATTTTAAAATAAAGAGCAAAAAGCGAAAGAGTAAAAGAGTGAACGAGTGAATGAGCGATAAACTGCTGGATAGCTTCACTCGTTCACTCGTTCACTCTTTCGCTCTTTTTTTACGGTGCCAAAAATAGCGGTTTGGGTGTAAATGACAAGGTATCATAGGGGTATTACAATACATATCGAAGTGCAAAGTTTCCAGTTAACCCAGCTGACACTCCTCCATTCCAGGTTTTAGCATCGCCGGGCCGATCAGATCTACCAGATGCCCTATAAGAAACCGAAGCACCTGCCAGTGATGTCTCCAAAATAAACCGCTGTCCAATCATATAGGCTAATCCAACCCGAACCGCTCCATTAACCGAAAAGCCACTGTAATCCTCTGACGTGTAATGCATATACCCGGCTTCGATGCGCGTATAAGGCGTCAGTTGTGTTGGTAACCAATAGTGCTGAAAATAAGGCACAACCCCCACTGTCCATTGCATATCTTTACTAGCTGACGCATTTGTACTCGTCAGATGATTACCGCTATAGGCAATAGGGATGCTAACGCCTATCAACTTATTTTTCCCGATAAAATAACCGATTGATGGACTGAACGAGCATACGTTAGTTCTTGACTGATAGGCCGTGATTCCGCCCCCAGCATCCTGGTTTGTTTGTTGATTAGTTACCGAAAATCCACCCTCTAAAACCCATTTACCAGCATTCGTCTGCGGATTATCCCGTTGCTCCTGAGCATTTGACATCCGTCCAGGTCCTGTCCAGTATACTAAACCGGCACTTAACCCGGCAGTCGAAAGTGGCAATGAATTGGTACTTGCCAGCAATTGAATACCTAATCGACTCGACACTAAATAGTTGATCCCAGCTTCTACTCGTGGGGCGATACCCATTGTTTTTGTTCGCTCCCCTGACTCCTTCAATTGGCCATCAGAATCAAAATACGATCGCCTACTCCCACTCGTACTCACCGACACGCCAACTCCGCCAAATACATAAACCGAACCAACCTGCCAGTATCGACGGATAAAAGGCGTAACAAAGATGGAATAGAAGGTATTGGGGTACGTTCGATCGGTATTACTCTCCAGATTCTGCTGGTTCCGGGTTAATGAACCCGACAACGAGACTCCTGCCAACCAGTTGTCTTTCCAGAAACGCCCGGCCGTTATGGCTAAAGCAGGCATCCAGTTTGTCTGTACACTCGTTGGCCCCGTATTGAGAATAGTCGAAAAAGGACGCGTTTGCCGATCATAGGCAACAGAAACAGTACCACTAAGAATGCCATTCCCTTTCTGAATCTGGGCATACAAATCGTTCAGACAAAACAGCCCTAAAAGTGCCGTAAATACTATTTTCATACTACAAATCGTCTTATTTATATAGTTTCACGATCTTGTATCTACTATATTCTTCGTTTACAGAGCAATCTATAGCTTTTGTGCATCGAATCATCCAAAAACATATTAAATAATGTTAATTGCTGGCGCCCCCTTACTTTCTGACTAACTCCTGACGGAAGTCTTTTGCGATTGCCGTACCAGCCGCTTACTTTGTCATAGGAATTATGATTGTGCTATATTCATCACATTCCTCAAACGTTAATTTCCTGAGCCTTTCAACTACTCTCGCCATGCTACGCGTCTTACTCCTTATACAACTAACGGCTTCGATTGCCTTTGCCCAGAAAATCCATTCACACAACGATTATGCCAAGGCTCGTCCGTTTATGAACGCTTACGAGCAAAAAGCTGATTTTATCGAAGCAGATATCTGGCTCCAGAATGGGAAATTGGTCGTTTCGCACGATAAACCAGGCCCTAATGCCCCTACCCTCGATTCCCTCTATCTGCAACCTATTGTCCGATTATTTAAGCAGTACAAAGACAAACCCAGCTCCGACCGTGACTACACATTTAACCTGGTGGTCGATGTAAAAGATAATCCAACGGAGACTCTTCCCTTACTGATCAACTTATTAGAGCAGAATCTACCCGTGTTTAATCGAGCTGCAAATCCGAAAGCGATCCAAGTGATTATCAGTGGAAATCGACCTAAAATTCCCAATTACTTCGACTATTCCTTACTTCAGTTTGATGGTCGGCCCAGCGAGGTATATGACGAAGAAACCCTTCAGCGAATCGCTCTTATCAGTGATAATTTCCAACTGTATTCACACTGGGATGGCAACGGCGAGATTTCGGACGAAGACCGTGAAAAGCTCAAACGCGTCATTAAACGGGCACACAACGATAAAAAGCCAATCCGTTTCTGGGCAATTCCAGATACACCCAACGCCTGGAAGCAATTAAAAAAGCTCGGTGTAGACGTCATCAATACTGATAAAGTGGCCGAGTGCGTACAGGCACTGCGGTGAACGTATAAACCTAACAGGCTTACCACGTTGTCGATACCAGAATTCGTACCGGCGTATCAGTAAACTTAACCGCTTTTTAACTTATAAAGCTACTGTTTCTGAAAAGCCTATTCTTGTACCTCTCCAACGTATGGAAGTCCCACAACTCAAAAAAGCCCCAACTGTATACGATGTCGTCATCGTTGGTTCGGGAGCTGGTGGCGGTATGGCCGCGTATATGCTCGCCAAGGCGGGTGCCAAAGTTGCTCTGCTCGAAGCAGGTGGCTATTACGATCCTGCCGACCCAAAGTATATTACTCAACTCAAGTGGCCTTGGGAATCTCCCCGGCGTGGGGCTGCTACCGAATTCCGCTCGGGGGGTGACTTCGACGCGGCATGGGGAGGCTGGGAAATCGAGGGAGAGCCCTATTCAGCCAAGCCAGGAACGGAATTTGGCTGGTTTCGGTCGCGGATGCTCGGGGGCCGTACTAACCACTGGGGGCGTATTTCCATGCGTTTCGGACCCGACGATTTTCGGCGGGGTTCGCTATCTGGTGTAGGTGACGACTGGCCGATCACCTACGAAGATATGAAACCCTTCTATGATCGGGTCGACAAGTTAATCGGCGTTTTTGGCTCTATCGAGAACTTACCCAACGAACCAGACGGCATCTTTTTACCCCCACCGAAGCCTCGTTTACATGAGCTGATGCTTCGGAAAGCCGGGAAAAGCATAGGTATTCCGGTTATCCCGTCTCGCCTGAGTATTCTGACCAAACCCATCAATAAAGAGCGGGGGCAATGTTTTTATTGCCATCAGTGTAACCGGGGATGTCAGGCGTATGCCGATTTTTCGGCCTCTTCGGTGCTTTGCATTCCGGCCGTTAAAACGGGTAATGTAACGCTGATCAATGGCGCTATGGCTCGTGAAGTGCTGACCGATCCACAAACAGGATTAGCAACAGGCGTCAGCTATGTTGACAAAGCCACTTTGCAGGAAATAACGATCAAAGCTAAAGCTGTAATGCTGGGAGCCAGCACCTGCGAATCGGCACGAATCCTCCTTAATTCAAAATCAGCCCGCTTCCCAACCGGACTGGCCAACAGCAGTGGTGTAGTGGGCAAATACCTGAACGACTCTACAGGAGCCAGCCGATCCGGGTTTGTACCTGCCCTGATGGACCGTAAACGCTACAACGAAGATGGCGTTGGTGGCATGCACGTATTTACACCCTGGTGGCTGGATAACAAAAAATTAGACTTCCCACGCGGCTACCACATCGAATACGGTGGTGGTATGGGTATGCCAGGTGCCGGTTTTGGTGGCGGTATAGAAGCCCTGAACGGAATGATTCCTGGTCGGGATGGCCAGATGAAACCCGGCGGTGGCTATGGAAAAGGCCTGAAAGACGATTATCGTCGTTTCTATGGCGCTTATATCAGCATGTCGGGGCGTGGAGAGCCGGTGCCGCTCGAAAGTAACTACTGCGAAATTGATCCGGATAAAGTGGATAAATATGGGATTCCAACCTTACGCTTCCACTACAAATGGTCGGATTACGAAGTGAAGCAGGCCAAGCACATGCAGGATACTTTCGAAGAGATTATTCATGCAATGGGTGGCATTGCCCTTGGTTCAAAGCCTGGGCCTAATACAGCACATGGCTATGGCCTGGCGGCTCCCGGACGTATCATTCACGAAGTTGGGACGGTTCGTATGGGTAACGATCCTAAAAAATCGGCCCTCAACAAGTTCCAGCAGGCTCACGATGTAAAAAATCTGTTTGTCGTCGATGCGGCTCCGTTCGTTTCCCAGGGCGACAAGAACGTGACCTGGACCATCCTGGCCGCTTCAATGCGTACCAGCGAGTATCTAATCGATCAGGTGAAGCAGAAGAATATTTAAGCTGGGGTATTCCCAAACGTTCAATCATCCAAAAGCCTCCTAACTTTATAAGTCAGGAGGCTTTTGTTAATAAATCACTGGTTTTTTATTAGCAGACGCCTTGTCTGAAATTTTTTTTATCTCATGCATAGCTTGTCTACCGTCTATATTAAACGACTTAATAGACGGATCAAAAATTGAAACAACAAAAGCAATAGTATCAAAAACCTGATCTTGTTTCCTGGCCCGTTTGAGCTTTCGACGATTCTTCATTAAACCATAAGATATGTATTCTACCTCACTTACCTTATAATTTCGCAAAGCTTCCTGAAGCGTGAAATAGCTTTCTCTCACGGCTTTTTCAACAGCTCTACATTTTGATTCAAGTTCAGGTACCTCAAATAGCAGTTCTTCCGCCACTGAAGTATGCTCAACAACTCTCTTCTTATTATCTGGATACATAATCTTTAAAGTTACGAAATTGCTCTTTGTTCTTCAAATTCAATTCTCCATGCCAATCACTTCCCATTAAAACAGGTTTCATGAAATCTAGAGCAGCCCATAAATCCATAGGAAAAGCTTTACCTTTTGGATTTTTGTAATAATACGTATTGTATATCTTTTCTACTACGCCAAACTCATGATTACTTAGCAACTTTTTAGCTTCCTGTAGAATAAAGTCTACTTCGCTTCTTATGGTTGCACAGAAACCATGTCTCGCCCATGTATACCCCCCTCCGCTTAACCCAGCATGTACTGAGATTACCTTTGCATTACAATTTACATATTGTTGCAGGCTTTCTCGGAAAACAGGTTTAATAAGCCCCTTGTTACGACTGCTCTTGGGAATGACGCAATAAATGTGATTAACCTTAATAGCGTTGGCTTTTACTGAAAACTCTCGCACAAAAGCAAGTGCGTTATCTTCATCATCACATCCGTTGTGATAATTAATTCGAAGTTTATTAGATGATTCCTCGAATCTAATTTCCCTTATTATGTATTTATCCGTCGTATCTGAAAACTGCTTGTCTACGACTTTCAGTAATGCTAACAAATTAAAATTTCGAAATTTAGTTTGCATGAACCGTATAAAGGAGTCAATGTTATCAGATATGAGTTGGTAGCCTAAAAACTTTAACTCCTCAGCATCACTATTAGTGAATTGATATATTTCGGGAATAAATTCCAAATCCTCCTAACTGTTTATTAATACAAAGAACATCAGAAAAGTCATTGGGGATAGCCCCAAAAACTCTTTAACCAAAAAGGCCGAATGTTCCCATCCGACCTTTCAGTTATAACAAGGTTATCTATTTACTCGACAACGGCTTCGGGCTTTCTAACGGTGATGGTCAGGTTTTCACCTTCACCACTGTAATCAGCCATAATTACGTCGCCTTCTTTCAGTTCGCCTTTCAGAATTTCCTCAGCAACGGGGTCTTCGAGGTAGCGCTGGATAGCCCGGCTTAATGGACGAGCACCGTACTGCTGATCGTACCCTTTTTCGGCCAGGAAGTCCTTCGCTTTATCGGTCAACTCTACCCGATAACCCAGGTTGATGACACGACCCAGCAACTTACCGAGCATGAGATCGATGATCTTGTGAATATCTTCACGTTGCAACGAGTTGAACACAATCACATCGTCGAGACGGTTGAGGAATTCAGGCGAGAATGCCTTCCGCAACGCACTTTGAATCGTGCTCTTCATCAGTTCATCCTGACTCTCCGCATTCCGCTTGGTAGCGAAACCGATACCGGCACCGAAGTCTTTCAGATCACGAACCCCAATGTTCGACGTCATGATGATGATGGTGTTGCGGAAATCGACCCGGCGACCCAGACCATCGGTCAGGATACCATCGTCTAGCACTTGCAGCAGGATGTTGAATACATCCGGGTGCGCTTTTTCGATTTCGTCAAGCAACACAACACTGTATGGTTTCCGACGGATTTTTTCGGTTAACTGCCCACCTTCTTCGTATCCAACGTAGCCCGGAGGAGCACCCACCAGACGGCTCACGCTGAATTTCTCCATGTATTCCGACATGTCGATTCGAACCAGCGCATCGTCTTTGTCGAAGAGGTAGGTAGCCAGCACTTTCGCTAATTCCGTTTTACCGACCCCGGTTGGGCCAAGGAAAATGAACGAGCCGATCGGTTTCTTCGGATCTTTCAGACCAACCCGCGTCCGTTGAATGGCTTTCACCAGTTTCTCAATGGCAGCATTTTGTCCGATAACCCGACCTTTCAGTTCTTCGCCCATGTTGACGAGCTTCTTGCCTTCGTCGTTCGAGACGCTCGTAACCGGAATACCTGTCATCATCGCAACGACTTCGGCCACGTTTTCTTCGTTGACCGTATACCGACGTTTCTTGGTATCTTCTTCCCAGGCTTGTTTAGCCCGCTCCAGCTGATCGATCAGGCGTTTTTCCTTGTCGCGGAGCTGAGCCGCTTCTTCGTACTTCTGGCTCTTGACAACCTGATTTTTCTCTTTCTTGATATTCTCGATCTGTTCTTCCAGTCTCAGAATATCTTCGGGAACGGTAATGTTCGAGATGTGTACACGAGCACCTACTTCGTCGAGGACGTCGATCGCTTTATCGGGCAGGAAGCGGTCAGAGATATAACGCTCCGACAGTTTCACCGCAGCTTCGATAGCCTCTTTGGTGTAGTTGACGTGGTGGTGATCTTCGTACTTATCCTTGATATTGTTCAGGATTTCGATGGTTTCGTCAATCGATGTAGCATCAACCATCACCATCTGGAAACGACGAGCCAGAGCGCCATCTTTCTCGATGTACTGGCGGTATTCGTCAAGCGTAGTAGCGCCGATGCATTGAATGTCGCCCCGTGCCAGAGCCGGTTTGAACATGTTCGAGGCATCGAGCGAACCCGAAGCGCCACCGGCTCCAACGATGGTGTGCAACTCATCGATGAACAGAATCACTTCCGGCGATTTTTCCAGCTCGTTCATCACGGCCTTCATACGCTCTTCAAACTGTCCTCGGTATTTGGTACCAGCCACGAGCGACGCCAGATCGAGGGTAACCACCCGCTTACCGAACAACACCCGCGAGACTTTCTTCTGCACAATGCGCAGGGCCAGTCCTTCAGCGATGGCAGTTTTACCAACGCCCGGTTCACCAATCAGGATTGGGTTATTTTTCTTCCGGCGGCTCAGGATCTGGGCCACGCGTTCAATTTCTTTTTCACGGCCAACGATAGGGTCAAGCTTACCTACTTCAGCCAGTTTGGTCAGATCGCGTCCGAAGTTATCCAGAACGGGAGTCCGGGACTTTTCAGACCCTTTCGGATCTTTTCCTGAGCTGGAGCTGCTTCCGCCAAACATGCCCCGGTCATTGTCGTCATCGTCGGTTTCGGGGCCCATCACTGGTCGGCTACCCGATGATTGATATTCCAGCATCTCCTTAATGACTTCGTAATTAATATTAAATTTATTGAGAATCTGCGTGGCGACATTGTCTTCATCACGTAGAATCGACAGCAGAAGGTGCTCCGTTCCGATGAGCGGGCTTTTGAAGATTTTAGCCTCCAAATAAGTGATTTTCAGGGTTTTTTCCGACTGACGAGTCAGCGGAATATTCGCCAGATTTTTCACATTGTTGGTAGCGGTTCCTTTCGTGGCCTGTTCAATGGTAACCCGGAGTTCGTCGAGCGAGATGCCTAATTTTTTAAGCAAGCCGACGGCCACACCCTCCCCTTCACGAATCATACCGAGCAGCAGATGCTCTGTGCCAATATAATCGTGGCCTAAGCGTAAGGCTTCTTCCCGGCTCAGCGTGATAACTTCCTTTACGCGATTTGAGAATTTTGCTTCCATTCGTTTTAGGGTCTCCTTAGGTAAGCGTACTATACTGGCCTAACGAAGAGTTTTAAGGATTTGTTCACTCTCCCGAAGGCCGGCCTTCAACACGTCCTTAGCGGCCGGTCCCTGGCAGAACAACAGGTCTATGACACTTAAGTTAGGTACAAATTCAGGTCCAAAATTTTGTGGATACGACACTGGCCGATGGAATATGTACGATTCTGGCCTATTAGCCGGATTTATGCAGGATCGGGCGTCAACGAAGCCGACCGAGGGCACTTTTTCATACCATTCTGTCAGGTTCAGGTCGATACGCACCTGCATCAATTTCAGACAAATTGTCAGCAACTCATAATTCAAGTCGAATAAAAACGTCCAGTGTTTTCGATAATACGGCTCAATATCGGGCGCATAGTATTCGAAAAATGGAGCTTTCCCATAAGCGGCCTGAATACATCGCCAGTGATGAACCTGCCAGTTCTGGTCATTAGCCACCCGAAGGTCGCGAATAGGCAGGTGCCGGGTCCCCTGTTGCACAGGCACAGTAAGGCTGTCCACCTTATTTGCCGTCAGAACGTAGCAGCGATTTCTGTAACTTTGCTTTTGGTAATGCTCCTGCGCTTCCAGCCACACCTTACCGAAGTTCATTAGCCCCGACAGGAAATCCAGACAGGGAAGGTAATGTAACTCGATCAGTAAATTTGTGGAGTCAGGTGTTAATGGGTACGTTTCCAATGACAACTCATGTATCCGTTCACAAGTAAAGCAAAAAAACAATACCACCAACTAATTTTGGTATTTTTTTAATTTTTCAATTATACTTTTTTTTCGCCGTGGGTTCGGTTTAGGTTCAACCAATGACTTTTTTTCGACTTTTATCCCGTTTACCGCTGAGTATCCTTTATGGTATTTCTGATATATTAGCCTTTCTGCTCAACTATGTTATCCGCTACCGCCGAAAGGTGATTTTAGCCAATTTAACCCAGTCGTTTCCAGAGAAATCAGGCGACGAAATCAAGCAGATTATCAAAGGGTTCTACCATAATCTGTCCGACATACTGGTTGAGACGATCAAGCTACCCGGCCTGTCACCAGAAGACCTCAAACAGCGGGTTCGATTTACCAATGCCGATATTGTAAAAGCCTGTTTACAGGCAGGTCAGGCCGTTATCGGCATGGCTTCACATCAAAGCAACTGGGAATGGTTACCGTCAGCGGCTGTATTAAATGGGATGCCTACCGATAGTATCTATAAGCCGTTGACCAGTGCGTTTTCAGAAAAAATGATGCAGATGATTCGGTCGAGTTTTGGGGCCGAACCAGTTCCGATGAACAACCTGCCCCGTCGGATGGCTTCGCATAAAAATGTACCCCGTATCATTGCGCTGGTGGCGGATCAGGTTCCGAATGTACCCGAACAGGCTTACTGGACAGATTTTCTGCATCAGGATACACCTTTTTATCCAGGAACTGAGCGGCTGGCACGAAGCCGAAATTTGCCGGTGTTTTATCTAGAATTGGTTCGAATTCGTCGGGGTTATTACGAAGCTACTTTTTTTCCTGTTGGCTCCCCACCTTACACTGACTTACCTACTGGAGCGTTGCTGGAACGCTACCGGGATCTACTAGAAGCTACGATTCGCAAGTACCCTTCCGACTGGCTGTGGTCGCACCGCCGATGGAAGCACTGGCGGGGCAAATACGCGAAGATTGAGGCAAAGCTGGATTAATTGTCGCCAATACGTACACTTTTCAGCCTGCCGTCGTTTATATGATATGCTACCTGTCGACATATTATGTTTTTTTATGACTATTTCATCTATAATTTGTTATATTTATGACAGTTAGTAGTTTTTGTACTCTACCGTTCTGTACACGTAAATGATTTTTCTGCGTCTTTTAGCCCGTTTGCCCTTTCCTGTTCTGTATGGTATTTCAGATATCCTATATGTTGTTCTAGCCTATATTGTGCGCTATAGACAAGACGTTATTCGGGAAAATTTACGCCTATCGTTTCCTGAAAAATCTCCCGATACGATCCAACAAATAGCCAACGATTTTTACCGAAATCTTGCCGATATTCTCGTTGAAACAATCAAGTTATCTGCCATTAAGCCCTGCGAACTAAAAAAACGATTTTTATACACCAATCCCGAATTAATCAAAGAGTATTTAGCGGCTGGTCAGACGGTTATCTGCACAGGTTCTCATCAATGCAACTGGGAATGGGTTCCTTCTGCTGCGGTTGTTATTGATATTCCGGTGGATAGCGTGTATAAGCCTCTCACCAATCCGGACATGGAAAAGTTTATGCAGGAATTGCGTGCCACGCATGGAGCTGTGCCAACCCCCATGAACTTACTGCCCCGGCAAATGGTAATCCGAAGAGGCATCCCTCGTGTAATTGCATTGGTGGCAGACCAGGTTCCGAATGTACCCGAACAAGGCTATTGGATGGAGTTTTTGAACCGCGATACGCCTTTCTACCCAGGTACAGAACGATTAGCCCGAAGTAAAAATTTACCTGTATTCTTCCTGGAATTGGTTCGTATCCGACGAGGTTATTACGAAGGTACCTTTAAACTTATTGCCTGTCCGCCGTATACAAATATCCCTGAGGGCGCTATTCTCGAAATGTATAGAGATCAATTACAAGCCAATATTTGTAAACACCCTTCTGACTGGCTCTGGTCACATAAACGTTGGAAGCACTGGCGGGGAAAATATGCAAAAATCGAAGCGAAGCTAACGTAGAGACGCAATACCTTACGTCTCTTTCGCGTCAGCAATAATTATCGTCCATTGGATCAAGCCTACACTGATCCAATCTTTATCCCATTGAGGCACTAGAACCGTCTGGTCGTGAGCCGCAAGGTATTGCGGTCTACAACGAATCCCGACGGGCTTTTTCGGCTCGTGACGAATCTCGTTTGGCTCTGACCCGATCGCGTTCATTAATGATAGCCCCTTCGGCTTTATCTAATCCCCGATCCACAGCCCGACCCGTTTTGGTAGCAGCACTGTCGATAGCTTCGCCAGCTACTTTGGCTTTGCTCTTAGCGCCTTGAGCAGCTTCGTCGGCTGTTTCGCCAATAGCCCGGCCTGTATTCTTCAAATCCTCCTTCATACGGGCTTTGCGTTCTGCTTTTTCCTGCTTACGCATTTCTTTCCGCTCCTGCTTCGTCATGTTGGCTGTAGCGTCCTGGGCGTAAGCTCCCAGGCTAATCATAAAAGCAACAGCAAATGCACTTAATATCTTGGTTTTCATAACGTTTAAAATTTACATTTCGGTTGAAGTATCTATAAACACCGTTTATAACAGGCTTCATTTCGAATGTAATTAACTGATTTAAGAGACTTTTGTTTCTTGAATCAGGTGTGCAAGAGAATCGACCAACATAATAACCATACTACTATGGTTGTTGATAGGATGCTTTTCTACGCGAACGTTTAGGCAAAACCATACGTTTTCCCATCAACCGATACCAAACCGAAAACGCGGTTTTTGCGTACCTTTGTAAGGTCAAACGGCGCTGCCGCTATCTGTATGCTCGACTCGTTGATTACCCCTTCACAATCAGCCAACTTATCTGGTTCTCCTGTTCTTTACACGCCTTCGCTAACACAATACACCCGCCGAAAAACGGTTACGGTCAACATAGGCGATGTACCGCTGGGCTCCGATTATCCAATCCGTGTGCAGTCGATGACAACGGTGGATACGATGGACACACTCGGTTCCGTAGAACAGACCATCCGCATGATTGAAGCTGGCTGCGAGTATGTACGCATCACAGCCCCCAGTGTAAAAGAAGCACAAAACCTGGAGAATATCCGTAAGGAACTCCGGGCAAGGGGCTATACCACACCGCTCGTTGCCGACATTCATTTTACCCCCAATGCTGCCGAACTGGCCGCGCGTATTGTTGAGAAAGTTCGCATCAATCCGGGCAACTATGCCGACCGCAAACGCTTTGAATTTATCGATTATACTGATGCGGCCTATGCATCGGAACTGGAACGAATTCGGGATAAGTTTCTGCCGCTGGTACGGATATGTAAGGAGTATGGTACCGCTATGCGAATTGGCACTAACCATGGTTCCCTCTCCGACCGCATTCTGAGTCGGTATGGGGATACACCCGTTGGTATGGTGGAATCGGCGCTGGAGTTTCTGCGGATTTGTGAGGACGAGAATTATTACAACATCGTCCTGTCGATGAAGTCAAGTAACCCACAGGTGATGGTACAGGCATATCGTTTACTTGTTCAACGACTGGATGAGGAAGGGTTAAAACCATATCCGCTCCACCTAGGCGTAACCGAAGCCGGTGAAGCTGAAGATGGCCGCATCAAATCGGCATTGGGGATTGGTACTTTGCTGGAAGATGGCATTGGCGATACGGTTCGGGTATCGCTCACCGAAGAACCCGAACGCGAAGCACCCGTTGCTCAGGCGCTGATTGATCGGTACACCCATCGGGCAGCCGAAAGCAAACCGATTCCGGAAATTACCAGCTATCCGATCAATCCATTTCAATATACACGTCGGACAACGCATGAGGTCGCTAATTTTGGTGGACAGAATGTGCCACGGGTCATTGCTGATTTCAGCCAGATTCCCGTCCGTCAACATGATGATCTTAAACCCATCGGTCATTTTTATCTGCCGGAGCCAGACAAATGGCGGATGAACGACCTGGGTGCCGATTATATATATCTGGGTTCGCAACCCGCAGCGTTCATGCTACCGAATGGCCTGAAACAGATTCTTGACTATGCTAGCTGGCAAACAGTTGCGGATCAGACCAATGCGTTCCCTCTGCTCACAGCCAGTGAGTATACACAGGCTCAAATAACAAAAGCCCCCTTACACCCTCGCCTGAATTTCGTCCAGCTGTCGCTTTCGGAAGTATCTCCCGACTTGCTCACTGCGTTACGAAACGATCAAACCGTTGTTCTGCTGGTCACAACCGACAATGCCCATGCGATGCCCGAACTGCGTCGATTATTTGTAGAGCTGATCAATCAGGAACTTACTCTTCCCGTAGTCGTTCAACGCGGCTATTCAGCTATTCCTTCTGAAGATATTCCGTTGTATGCCGCTACCGATGTGGGTGGTTTGCTGATCGATGGACTGGGGGATGGTATAATACTGTCACTTGTGGTGTCGGGTTCTCAAACCCGACATGAATTGCTGACGCAAAATGTCGGGTTTGAGAACCCGACACCACAGGTGATAGCCAGCGAGCTAAAAGCACTTAACAACCTGTCGTTTGGGATTTTGCAGGCTGCGCGGACACGTATTACCAAAACCGAGTACATCTCATGCCCGTCCTGTGGCCGTACGTTGTTCGACTTGCAGGAAACGACAGCCATGATTCGCCAACGGACCGACCATCTGAAAGGAGTTAAGATTGGTATTATGGGCTGTATCGTTAACGGTCCTGGCGAAATGGCCGACGCAGATTATGGTTATGTTGGTATTGGCCGTGATAAAATATCGCTATACCGAGGGCAGCAGGTTATCAAGAAATCGGTACCTGCCGATCGTGCCGTCGATGAACTGATCGAACTCATTCGGGAAGATGACCGCTGGATCGAACCAAGCCTGGTTAACGAATAATGAAAAATGTAGCATGAATAGTCAGGCTTGCGGTAATGTTTACCCGTTGAGGATTGTTATCTGGAGAAGCAATCGCATTATCCGTTTTTCTTTGTACAGTATACATTGACACTCTCGTGAACAGACTCCTTAATTATCTGAAAATTGGGCCGGTCTTTACCTATTTCATACGGGTATTCCGCAAGCCCGATCCAAACCAGCCAACCAGCACAAACCTGCGTATGATGCACGGTATCAATCGAATTTCGATTGTGATGTTTCTGATGGCCATTGTTGTGTACACAGTTCGTCACTGTACCCGATGAATATCGAAACCATACGCGACTACTGCATTGCCAAACCGGGCGTTACCGAATCGTTTCCATTTGGGGGCGATACGCTCGTTTTTAAAGTAGGAGGCAAAATGTTTGCCCTATTGGCAACAGAAAGCCAGCCCACGACAATTAACTTAAAATGTGATCCGGAACGGGCTGTACAGCTTCAGGATGAGCATCCCGCAGTAGCGCCGGGTTATCACATGAACAAGACACATTGGAACACAATAACTGTTAACGGGAGCGTTCGGACAACCGAGCTTCAGGAGTGGATCGACCACTCCTACGAACTCGTTCGGAAAAGTTTACCCAAAGCCGTTCAGGCGGCATTAAACTGATTAAGTTACTTGTTCGATCGTCCCTGAAGCGCTAAATTCGCAGGATTAGGAAAACCAGAGGAGATATGGAAATTACCTTATTATGTCTGCTTTTTGGAATTTATATGACCATCCGGTATTTCCTGGTTGACCACGACACTGTCTCTGAAAAAGACCTCAAACGATTTCAGAGAGGCATCGATCTGGTTCAGCAACGGAATATTTCGGACGCTTACTCATACTTCGATAAAGCCGTTCGGCAACACCCGAAATCAGCTATTGCGTATGCCTATCGGGGTAAGTGTCAGCTTTTTCAGGAGAATTATTACTCAGCTATTTACGACCTGACCGAAGCCATCAGCCGGGATAATACCCTGGCCGAATGCTACCTGGATCGGGGCGTAGCCTATTACCACACGGCCGAATTTCAGTTGGCTTTCCGGGAGTTCGACAAAGCGGTATGGCATTACCACGATGAGCAACCTGATGCCTATCGCTGGCGGGCATTAGCCCGGATTCAACTTCGGCAATTACCTCAAGCCGAAAACGACCTGCGTCGGGCGGTCGTACTGGGAGATGAGAATTCGTTCCATCTGCTCCTTCAACCGCCATTTACACGGCCTATTTACCAGGGCAAATGAGACTAGAACGTGGATTGTCAGGATTCGTAGATTTTAACGAATCCTGACAATCCACGTTCTAGTCTCAATTCTGCGGCTGCGGGTCAATGTTGAACATATTGACCCGTTCTTCTTTTTTGCGGAGCCCGAAGTTATACCGCAATGTCAATCCGAATCGGCGGGTATCGTTTCGACGTAATCCATTGGCCGATACCGATCCTTGCTGAAGGGTAAAGTCGTAAAAGTTCGTAAAAAAGATGTCATTCGCGGTCAACGTTACCATCAGTTTGTCCTGCATAAATTTCCGATTCAAACTCAGGTTGAGTGCCCCGAAATTGCTCAACTCATAAAATTGAAGCTGGCCTTTCGTACGAATAAATCCATTTAGAGTTAAGGTAGAGCGGGTGTCGATCTTGAGCGAATGATAGGTAAAAAATGACCAGCTTCCGCGCTTAAAATTTAGCGGACGATTTTCATAAACCCCCGAATACTCGTTGTAATTGTACTGCGCTCCCACGACAAAGAAATACCGCTTGATGGGCGGAATACCAGCCAGCACACGAAAATACGTCTCTTTATTCGTACCCAGATTGTCGTACGTTCGGTACGCAATACTCCGATTGATGGGGTCCTGATACACGACATTCGTAAAAATATCACGGGTATTATTCTGCCCGATCGCAAACAAAGGCCGATCTTCTACACTGATGTTTATCTCGTAATTTTCGGTGAATTGAGGTCGCAGCGCCGGATTACCCCGATCGTACAGGTATTGATCGACATAACGCGCTGCGGGATTCAGGTAATCGTAGGCAGGACGGGTAATGGATCGCCGATACACCAGATAGCTCCGTAGTTCATACCCGGCAATTTTAGCAACCCGACGACTTAGGTATACATACGGGAACAAATCGGTCCGGTTAATTTTAAATGACGTATCTGTCGGTATTCGCTGATGCCCATTCATGTTCGTGTTCTCCAACCGAAGACCCGCCTTCAGCAGGAATGGCCCGATTGTTTTGGATGCCTGGGCATAGGCCGAATTGATATTTTCCCGATAATCAAAGGCATTCGTCCGGCTACCATTTGGTTGCCGCTGATTCGCGATCACCGTAAAATAATCTTGCCGACTAGTGAATTGCTGCCAGGTTAGTTTGGCCCCTGTTTCAACCGTAATTGTTTTGGTGAGCTTATATTTTAAGTCGGTTTGCAGGGCAATCAATTGGCGTTGCGAATCAAAGTTGCCATCACCACGCGTCTCGGGGCGTTCAGGCAACGAGTACTGTGTTGAGAATACCTGATCGCCCCGGTTGCCGGTGTAGTTGTATGACACATCGGTAATCCATTCAGACCCCAGCGTATCGATTTTATATTTCAGGTTTGCTCCCTGACTAATCGAAAGCATGCGATTAGATCCATCTGTCAGATTCAAATTATCTGACACCAATCGATTGAGACTAAGCTGGCTGATCTGATTCCGATTGGCAGCCGATGACGACGACTGATTCCAGGCAAAGCGCCCATCCAGATTTAAATCCCATTTCCGGGAAAGCTCGAATCCCAAGCCATACCCGGTGTAAAAAACATGAGCCGGGTACGTTGTATAGGCATCCTGCCGCAAAATGGAATCGGGCGAAAATGTTCGATTCGTCAGAATCTGCTCATACGAATTCCGGTGGGTATAATTCAAATTCAGATAGGATGTCCGTTTGCCCCGGCTATTGTTCAGATTCAACCCAACAAACTGATTACCAAATCGCCCCTGGTTAAAACCCGCGTTGGCGGACCCGGTCATCCCAAGGCTAATTCCTTTCTTCAGAACAATATTCACGACCCCACCACTACTACTGGCATCATACCGCGCCGAAGGAGTTCGAAGAATCTCCATACGTGCTATGCTATTCGGTGGCAGGCTTTTCAAAATGGACGCTATATCGGCGGCACTCATTTTCTGTTCCCGCCCATTGATGTAAATCGTAGCGGGGGTCGTACTGCTCAAATACACGTTCCCATCCGGGTCCAGAAAAAGCCCCGGCGTTTTTTCCAGCAATTCGTAAGCACTGGTACTTGTAGCCGCCACTGGCTCCGGGTCAACAATCATCTTATCGTCTTCCTGACGCACCAGAGGTTTAGCAGCCGTTACCGACACAGCCCCCAGTTGTACATTGTCGGGTGTCATTACCAAAGTCAATAGCGGCTGCGTTGAGGTTAGCAAAGGCTCTTTTCGAAGCGGTTTATACCCCACCGAAGTCACCAGGAGTCGGTAGGAATGACCAGGCGTTAAGATAAACGCAGCCCGGCCTGCCGTATCACTCAGCGCATACAGTTTACGGGTCGAATCGGCTCGGTCGGTTAGTTGCAGGGTTGCCCCTATAACAGCCTGTTGGTTGGCTTCCTGGATACGGATGCGGAGCGAATTAGGCTGGGCAATAAGTACAGATGATCTACTTAACGTAAGAAAAAAGCAGAACAAGATGGCGCAGAAACGAATCATTCAAAAACAAGTTACCCGGCAAAAGTAATCGTTTGTCGACGAAACGACTAACGAAGGCTTCTGCCGGGTACACACAAAATGCATACTGACCGAGCGATTTCAAAATATTATCTATGCCAACATTTAAAGTACCTACACATAATTCTACAAAACTGATTACCAAGGCAGTTAATCAACTATAGATATAGGAAGCCTCTTTTGGGTGATTTTTAAAACCCTATTCTTTACTCTACTGAACCTATATTTTTGTTTCTTTGCCCCGTTAACTCAATTTTAATCCATTTTTTTTCATCAACTACCCCAAACTATCTGCTTATGAGAGCACGTATACGCAGTATTTACATACTGCTGATTAGTCTGGCCATGCTGACGAAAGTGTATGCTCAGGATCGCACGATCACGGGTAAAGTCACATCGGCCAAAGATGGCAGTCCCCTCCCTGGTGCAAACGTCCAAGTCAAAGGCACAACGCGTGGCACTACAACCGACGGAGCCGGTAATTATAAACTTACCGTTGGCCCAAATGCCACGCTGGTATTTAGCCTGATCGGAATGACCGCCCAAACAATTGAAGTGGGCGCACAAAGCCAAATCAACATTAGCCTGGCCGATTCTGAGTCAGAATTAAGCGAAGTCGTCGTAACGGCTCTCGGCATCAAGCAGGAACAGCGGGCACTGGGCTACTCGGTTGGCCTGGTAAAAGGTCAGGATATTGCCAACGCCCAGCGTGATAACTTCCTGGTGGGTATGCAGGGCCGGGTAGCCGGTCTGACCATGACAACGACCTCCGGAACTCCCGGTTCTTCGGCCATGATTCAGCTACGTGGTGCCAGTTCAATTGGAGGCAATAACCAACCCCTGTTCGTTGTCGATGGATTACCTATTGACAACCGGACGTTCAACCAGGGAGCGCTGGTTTCCAACCGCCCCAACCGCGATAACGACTACCTGAACCGGGCAGCCGACATCAACCCGAACGATATTGAGAGCATCACCGTCCTGAAAGGCCCCGAAGCCGCTGCTCTGTACGGCATCGATGCTTCGTCGGGTGCTATCGTGATTACGACGAAAAAAGGCGGAAAAGGTGCTGGCCGGGTAACTTATGACAACCGCTTTCAAACGACCGAAGTCTATCGCTTTCCCGAAACGCAGACGGTTTACGGCCGTGGTACACAGGGGTATGCAAATCCAAGTGCCGCTACAATCCCGGCTTATTTCGGCCCCAAATACGCATCGGATGCCCCTATCTACGACAACGTCCGCAGCTTTTTTCAGAAAGGCTTTACTCAGGTTCATAATGTGGGCTTTGAAGGGGGGAGTGATGTAGCCACTTACCGGCTATCGACCAACTACACCAATCAGACGGGGGTTGTACCGACCACGGGTTATAAGCGGCTATCTGTACGGCTTACGGGAACGGCCCGTCTCAGCCCGAAACTGGACGTTATGACCTCGTTGAATTACGTCAATTCGCAGGTGACGAAGGCCATTCGGGGCAACAACGGGTTTCTGATCAGTCTGCTTGCCTGGCCAGCCAATGATGATGTTCGAAACTACCTGAATCCAGATGGTACACGACGAATTCTGGGTGGTAGCATCAACCAGGGCGAAACCGACAACCCATTCTTTTCGGTCAACAAAAACAAAAGTGGCGACATCACCAACCGGACCATTGCCAACTTCCAGCTGAACTATAACCCAACGCCCTGGCTGAACCTGACAGGTCGTTTCGGCGCTGACCTGTACTCGACTCAAAGTAACCTCTTCCTGAGTCCAGAATCCTGGCAGGGTACAGATGTCACCCTTGGCGGATTCTCGACCAAAGGTTCTGTTGAAAATGCGTTAGAGAATAGTCAATTGTTAAACGGGAACCTGCTTGCGACACTCAAGAAGAACTTTGGGAAGCTAAGCACCTCCCTGCTGCTCGGAACCACTATCGACGACCGGAATTATAAGGTTACGACAGCTTACGGCGAACGGCTCTATTTGCCTGACTTCAACTCAACGAACAACACCGACCCAACTACACAACGGAACAAATACACGCAGACGCAACAAAGGCTGCAAAGTGTGCTGGGAAGCCTGACGTTGAATTATGACGAACTCCTGATTCTGACCGTTACCGGCCGGAATGACTGGTCATCGACCCTGCCCGCAGCTAATCGCAGCTTCTTCTACCCAGCGGCTTCGCTGGCGTTCAATTTCTCGGACCTGCCAGCCCTCAAAGCGCGTGGGAATACCTTCTACTACGGTAAACTTCGGGCCAGTTACGGACAGACGGGACGAGATGCTCCTCCTTATAAAGTAGCCGCCACGCTGGTTCCGCAGACCTCTACAGGTGGTGGTTTTGCCTATGATTTTTACGGCAGTAACCCCGATCTAAAACCCGAACGTGGCGAAAGTTATGAAGTGGGTACCGAGTTGATGTTTTTTGGTGGACGCCTTGGCCTCGACTTTGCGTACTACAACAAAACGCTTTCCCAGCAGATTGTTACCCAACGACTTAGCTATGCTACCGGATTCATTTTCGGTCTGCTGAACGGAGGAACATTCAACAACCGGGGCGTTGAGCTGCAATTGAAAGGTTCACCTGTGAAAAAAGCAGATTTCGGCTGGGATGTCATTCTGAACTTCTCGAAGTTGAAAACGGACGTGAAGAACCTCCCTGCTGATGTACCGGAATATTATAACTCCGACACCTGGCTCTATGGCAATGCCCGTTCCAGTGCGTTTGTAAGTAACCTGCCATCGTATTTCCCCAGCGACAACGCGGCCTACCGAAGCTATAACTTCAACTACTACCAGCGTGGTAGCGGCTCGGCTACGGCCATTGGCGGATACAGTTACGCTCGCAACAAAAACGGCGACATTCTGGTGAATCCAGGCACAGGCCTGCCCATTACCAATGCCACCTTCCTGCCCATTGGCGACCGTAATCCCGATTTCACGATTGGCCTGACCAACTCGTTCCGGTACAAGTCGCTGAGCTTATCGTTCCTGCTCGACATTCGCAAAGGGGGTGACGTGTTCAACGGAACGGCCATGTATCTCTGGCGCTCGGGACTAAGCAAAAAAACGCTTGATCGCGATACGCCGGTCGTATTCAAGGGCGTTCTGCGCGATGGTAAAGAAGATACCGGCACGCCAACCCCCAACACGATCCAGATCATTCCTTCGCTACGGTCAACCGATTATTACAACTCGATTCCAGAGTCGGAGTTTGTCGAGAAAGATATCAACTGGCTACGTCTGCGCGATGTAACGTTAAGTTACGTGCTGCCGACAGCCTTGCTGAACAAGTCGAAGGTATTCAAGCAGGCCAGTGTGTTTGTCAACGGAACTGATTTATTCCTAGTGACCAACTACACCGGGGCCGATCCAAACGTAAATGGTACTACAGCGACATCGGGTGGTGTCGGTGCGGGTGGTATTGATTTTGGCACGTTATCGGTTCCCCGTGGTTTCTCGGCTGGTCTGCGCGTAGGCTTCTAATTTATATAGGATATATGATTCAGAATGGATAGCCTAGGCTCATTCTGACACCATATATCACATACCCTATATCATACATTAATGAAACGACTTACCCTACTCGCACTGCTGCTCAGTCTGATAACAATGAGTAGCTGCGAAAAATACCTGGATATTAACCGCGATCCTTCTAACCCTCAGATTGCGGAAGGCTATGTTTTGCTACCACCGATGTTTGCCCAGATGGCCTTCGGCGAGCAGTTCGACTCCCGGTTTATTGGCAAATATATTCAGAACTGGAGCGAGGCTACCGCCAACAACAACTGGGATCGGATGGGATATGATGCCGGTTCGGATAATGCCGGAATGATCTGGCGGATGAACTACTGGAACCTGGGGCAGAATATCCAGCTAATGATCGACGACGCGAAAGCCAAGCAAAAGTGGGATTATAGTGGCGTAGCGAAGGCTATTTTCGCCTGGAGCTGGCAGACCACAACCGACTATCACGGCGAAATTGTGCTCAAAGAAGCCTTCGAGCCAAACCGTTATGTGTTTGATTACGACACGCAGGAGGATGTGTATGCCTACGTCAAGCAACTGGCGAACGATGCCCTGACCGACCTTAACCGCACGGATGGAGCCGTTTCGCAGGCATCGCTGGCGCGTGGCGATCTGGTGTATGGTGGCGATCGATCAAAATGGATCAAGTTTGCGTATGGTGTATTGGCCCGTAACGCCCACCATATTAGCAACAAATCCAGCTATAATCCAGATGTGGTTATCGACTACTGCAATAAGTCGCTGGCCAGCAACGCCGACAACTTCAACATTCCGTTTACGGCCGGGGGCAACTCAGCCCTGATGAATTTCTTCGGTGTTACGCGCAGCAACCTGGGTACATATCGCCAGACGGATTTTCTGGTTAGTTTGCTCGACGGCCGCGTATTTGGCGGTGTTGTTGACCCTCGCCAACCGATTCTGACGTCGGCTTCTCCCGATGGAGTTTATCGGGGTGTAGTACCCACCCAGGGTGATCCCAACAACGTAAATGGCAATACCAAACGGATTCCGACCTTCTGGGGCGAATTACCGAATCTAGTGGTGTCGGGTACCACGCCAGGCAAATACATTTACAGAGATGGGGCGCCGTTCCCTCTCCTGACCTACTCCGAAATTCAGTTTATTAAAGCTGAAGCAGCCTTCATTAAAGGCGACAAAGCGACCGCATTAGCGGCTTATCAGGCGGGTATTGGGGCAGCCATGGATTACGCGGGTGTGTCGGCCGCCGACAAAGCCAAATATCTGGCCAGTGCAGCAGTTGCCCAATCGGCCAGCGCACTCAAAATCAGCGATGTTATGCTACAAAAGTATCTGGCGCTGGTAGGACATGGTATCATTGAAACCTGGGTTGATCTACGTCGGTATCATTACGATCCGAACGTATACATCGGCTTTACACCTCCCAATGGTACGCAGCTTTTTCCCGATAATAACGGGAAGGTGGCTTATCGGGTTCGTCCGCGCTATAATTCAGAGTATGTTTGGAACCGGGCCTCACTGGATAAATACGGCGGTAATGCACTCGATTATCATACGGTTGAGCAATGGTTCAGTCAGAAATAGTAGAGCAGTGGAAACTTTCCCTCAACAGATCCAGAGTGGCCGGTTTTCCAACCCTACTTTAACGCTACTTTCATTCAATGCCATCTATGAAACAGATCATAAAGTTTTTATTCATTCTCTGCCTCGGCTCGTTCGTGCTAGCCTGTGGAGACAAGGCTAACTTTCTGGATTCCGTTGCGCCCGCAACAGGAGCCCGAGTGAAGTTCTATCACTTAGCGCCTGATTTGTCAGGTGTCGATTTTTATATTAACGACCAGCGGTTTTCGGGTGTAAACACGGTTCCCCCTGCTAGTGCAGCGTCTGTTACTTACAACAACTCGTTTCCGATTCAGGATTATGCACTGATAACGCCCGGAACAGCAAAAGTAAAAGTAGTGGCCCCATCCAGTACAACGACTACGCCCGGTGCCACCGTGGCAACAACCGATGTAAGCACCCAGGCCGATACCTACTATTCCGTTTTCGTTTATGGGAACGCCCCTACTTACAGCACGCTAACGCTGACCGATAATCTGACGGCTAGCGACCCGACAAAAGCGTATATTAGGCTGCTGAACTTCGTAACGGGCACCACCGACGCTAATGCCACCTACGACTTGGTTGTCAATGGAACCGTAGTAGCTACGGGAATTGCTCCGCTAAAAGGAACCGCTGCTTTTGTGCCCATCCCAACCATCACTTACGGCTCTACAGCCGTTCCGGTGCAAATCAGGCCAACCGGAGGATCTACCGTCGTAGTCTCAGGCACCATCCAACCCTATGCAGGTCGGTTCTATACGATTCTGGCACGTGGTGTGTTTGGCGGAACCGGCTCCCAGGTAGTGGGGATGAATATTTCGGTGAATCGCTAAGACTCACTCAAAAGGTTATATAACAGAAAAGGGCCCCTTTGCAAAGGGGCCCTTTTCTGTTACTATCAGCGTAAACTACTTCAGTTTTCCCATTTGCTCAACATTACGACGCGTATCGACATGGCTGGCCTGGGCGAGTTCCATGGATTTCTGAGCCGCTTTCTGAGCATCAGCCGTTTTTCCGCCCCGACGGTAGGCTTCAGCCAGTTCATAATACAAATCAGCCTGATCCTTCGGGGTAGGTTTCAGGGCCAAGCCTTTGTTCACCCACTTCACAACAGTTGGTACGTCGCTGGCATCGGGACTGCTCCGATTAAACAATCGGGAAATGTACAGATACTCGGGTACGGTTAGCTGGTTCGAATTTACCTGATTATCCATGCGCTCAACGGCTTTGGCGGTCTGTCGGGCCCGGAAATAGGCATTAACTTCCGGCAGTAAGGTTCGATTGGCCGACACTTTGGGGTCAATACCGATTTTGACCAGCCCCTGCTTCACATCCAGAATCTTCGAAATCGGAAACTGCGCCCCCCGACCGCTGTATAACGACGACATCAGGATGTTTTCAGCCACCTGCTGGGTTTCCTGAACGCCATAGGCTTTTCGGTACGTATCGAGGTGATTCAGCATATACTGAAATAATGGGTTTTCATAGTCCAGTACCAGTTTTTGAAGTGCTGCCCAATTCGTCTGGTTGGCATAGGCAGCCGATGATTGCTGATGAGCATATTCATTCATCGCAGCCATATTCGCCACCGTATCGCGTGTGATCCGAGCATACATGGCGTAATCGATCAGGAAGTTGGCCGACCGCTCACCCTGCTGAAACCGCGCCTTCATTGTCTGACTGCGCGTTTGCGGGTCCAGCGCATTCGTCCCATGCCGAATTACTTCATCCGTCGAGTTATTACTCATGGCGAAGTGAACCATATTCTGCTGCGGATCGAAATACAGAAACAAGGGTAACGAAGGCACAAACAAATGACGGCTGGTTAGAAACTGCTGGGTTGTAGGCTGGTTAATATCGAGCTTTGTACTGATAAACTTGCTGTTATAGAACTTACCTACCCGAGCATCTTCCAGCGTAGGGATAAAGCTCTGACATACATGACAGGTTGGCGAAAAAATTTCGATAAATACAGGTTTATTCGCCCGCCGGGCCTCCTGAAAGACAGCCGCCACCGGAATTTGCCGAAACTGAATACCCGCTTTCTGGGCAAGGGCCACATTAGCAACCAGAAGCAACAGAAGAATTTTTTTCATGAATAAATGAATTAAACACGGAGACACGGAGTACACAGAGAAAACATAGACATTTCCTTATGCGCTGTGCTCTCCGTGTCTCCATATTTAAGAAAATAGGATTAAACAGACCTTAGCAAATTAACGGCCAATGTGTTGACTTCGTGCCTACTGCTGTTGATTTTGCTGCTGTTTAATTTCCTCTTCGAGCCGTTTGCTGAGAACCCGGCAGGTTTTCTCGATGTCATTGGCCATCTGCTGATCACCCGTTGCATTTATAGCCGTGTCGGCAATACCACTCATGATTTCGATCAGGAAGCGCTTCATATCGATCACTTCCATATCCTTTGTCCAAAGGTCAATTTTGAGCGTACTGTTGTGGTAGTGATCCCAAAGGGCAATGGCAATAGCCCGTGTATCGCTGAGCCCTTCGTTTGGGTTATCGGTAGCATCCCAATAAATTTTTTCAGGGACGTTTTCCTTATCAAGTTCAACCGAAAAATTAATATCTGACTTTTTCATAGGTACAAATTTAGGGAGTACAGCCGGAAACCCACACACCCACAGATCATTCTTGCCCCTACCTTCAACAACAGTTTAATCTGCGAGTATTTAAACAAGTCATGAATCTACTCCGTGGAAAGCCATATTGGCCTTACACGAATGAGGTGTTAGATACGTATCCTCCCTTCTCATTCTGAAAGTCAAAATCATCACCGATTTGATGCAGGGAAAGAAAAATCTGGATGCGGACATTTTCCAGCTCGACCAATAACTTTGCGGCTTTATTCATCAAACATTGTAGTCGTCCTTCCCTTCGATTCCCCCTACACGTATGTATACCCTTTACGCCATCCCGAATTGCGACACGGTGAAAAAAGCCCGTACCTGGCTCGCTGAACACGGTATAGACTACCAATTTCACGACTATAAAAAGCAGGGTATTGATCGGACCACAATCGAACACTGGCTTACGCAAAAGTCCTGGGAGGAGCTGGTAAACCGATCGGGCTTAACCTGGAAAAAACTCACTGATGCCGAGAAGCCCACCAACGCCGAAGAAGCGACCGCTTTGATGCTCGACAAAACATCGGTGATTCGTCGTCCCCTGATCGAGTCTGATGGCAAAATTGTAGCGCTGGGTTTCAACGAAGAGCAGTACCAGGAAACGTTTTCGGTCTGATTAACGGTTGTATTTTCGACAGGATTTACAGGATGAACAGGATTATTTATCATCAAGGATAATCTTATTCATCCTGTAAATCCTGTCGAAAACCACAATAACATTATGTCCAGGAAAACGCTGGATTCGCCGGAAGCCATTAAGTTTCTGGTCGATTCCTTTTATCAGAAAGTGCAGGTTGATCCGCTAATCGGCCCTGTTTTTACCGATGTTGCCCAGGTGGACTGGTCGAAACATTTGCCTAAGATGTACGCCTTCTGGGAATCGATCATCCTGGGAAACAATGCTTATGATGGACACCCGTTCCGACCTCATCTAATTGTCAATCAACAGCATACACTTACCATCGACCACTTCGAGCGCTGGTTGCAGTTGTTTTCAGCAACCTTAGCCGAGAATTTCACTGGCGAAACCGCCGAACAGGTTCGTCAGCGGGCTACCCAGATTGCGCTGGTCTGGAGCAACAAGCTTGAGTACATCAACAATGACTCGTATATGGAACAGTAACGTGGGTGGTAACCCGCGATTTATAGCTATTAAAATTAGTATAAATCGCGGTTACCACCCACGTTACTGTTTCGAAAATACTTTTTTCAATAAGTCCGTTACCCGCGCAGCCGGGTTCTCCCGTATTTTCTTCTCTTCCTGAGCAACCAGAATAAATAATCCATCGACAGCTTTGCCCGTGGCATATTCGGTCAGATTCGGATTTACCTTCTGCACAAGCGGTATCTTGTTATAAATATTGGCCAGGTCGGTGTAATATTTGGTTGCGTTGTTTTTCCGTAGTGTACTGTCGACAATAGGCGTAAACTCCGTTACAAGCTGCTGGCCTGATGTCCGGCGAAGATACTGGGTAGCGGCATCATCATTACCCCGCAAAATACCAACGGCATCCTGAATACTCATCGACGTAATGGCCTTCACAAACACAGGAGCCGCTTTCTTGGCAGCATCTTCAGCAGCCCGGTTCATCGATAGCTCAAATTGATCGACCTGCTTGTTAAAGCCCAACTGCCGCAGTCTTGTTGCTACATTTTGTGCTTCGGGCGGGAACGCAATTTTCAACAATGGGTTTTTAAAATAGCCATCCAGTTTCGAAGCCTGATTCGATCCATTGGTAACCCCAATCCGTAAGGCTTCTTTTAGCCCGGACGCAATATCGGTACTAGTCAATCCGCCCGACGTTGTGGGGGCTGTTTCGGTTACGGCTTTCAGGATTTTACCAAAAATGCCGCCCCCAGAGGATTGCTGCTGGCGGGTCGAATCCTGAGCAAAGCTTGGTTGACTGAGCGCGAAGGCAAGCAGGGCGGCCGTAAAAATGGTTTTATTCATCATTGCATTTATCAGGTTGCTATTTCGTAACGAACAATGGCGCTAAATCGTTTTTTCGTACTTTTGACAGCAATGAATGCATAATGTATAATGAAGAATGAAAAATATTTTTTAACCCCCTGATGGTCAATAAATAAATTTTCATTCATGCCCCCGAATGCTGGCTCTAAGTCATTATTCATTATCCATTACTCATTATTCATTTCTATGACTAACACCATCCGTGCCGAAGTAATTACCATTGGCGACGAAATATTGTTCGGGCAAATTATCGATACGAATACTGCCTGGATTGGCACCGAACTTACCAACATCGGGATTCGAACCGTCCGCAAATCATCGGTAGGTGATCAGGCTGAGGTTATCCTGCAAGTACTACACGAAGCCCATCAACGGGCCGATGTCATCATCATTACTGGAGGTCTGGGCCCAACTAAAGACGACATCACCAAGAAAACGCTTTGCACCTATTTTGGCGTCGGCATGGTCAGAAATCCCGATGCACTGGCCTTGGTAACCAGTTTTTTTGTCAAGCGAGGCCGGGAAATGACCGACCTAAACCGTGCCCAGGCCGACCTGCCCGCCAATGCCGTTTATATTCAGAACGATTGGGGGACGGCCCCCGGTATGTGGTTTGAATATGAAGGACGGGTGTACGTATCGCTTCCGGGGGTTCCCTTTGAGATGAAGCACCTTATGGCGAACCGGATTTTGCCAAAACTGACCACCCATTTCCAGACACCGATCATCAAACATAAAATGATTCGGACGGTAGGCATTGGCGAATCGTTTCTGGCTGAACGGATCGAAGCCTGGGAAGACGCCCTACCCGACCATATCAAACTCGCGTATTTACCCAGTTTTGGCGGGGTAAAACTTCGGCTGACAGCCACCGGCGATAATAATAGCGTACTTGATCAGGAATTGGCCGATCAGGTAGAAAAGGTGATGCCTCTCATTAGCAAACACGTATTTGGCTTCGATAATGACGAACTTGAAGACGTAGTTGGGCGATTACTGAAAGAAAAAAATCTTACCCTGGGCATTGCCGAAAGTTGCACAGGTGGTTATGTATCGTCACAGATCACTAAAGTCCCAGGCTCGTCGGCTTATTTTTGGGGAAGTATTGTGAGTTATAGCAACGCTGTCAAAGTAGCCTCCCTGGGTGTAAAGCCCGAAACGCTGGAACTTTTTGGCGCTGTCAGCGAGGAAACAGTACGGCAAATGGCCGAAGGTGTACGAACCGCACTCGGCACAAACGTAGGAATCGCTACCAGCGGAATTGCGGGGCCCGATGGAGGTACACCCGATAAGCCCGTTGGAACGATCTGGATTGCCTGTGCAACAGATACACGTACAGTTACGCGGCTACTCAAACTAGGTCAGTACCGCGACCAGAACATCCAGCTTACCAGCACCTATCTGCTAAACATGCTGCGGGAAGAAATTATGAACTAGTATGTAGGAGTGGGGAACAAGGAATGAGAATGGTTGGTAAACGTTGATGCGTCAGCCCTTCTAACTCCTTGCTCCCCACTCCTCGCTCCTTAACGAATATGGCGCTCATCGACATGATTATGCCCAAAATGGGCGAAAGTATAATGGAATGTACGGTCATCACCTGGTTGAAACAACCGGGCGACCGTATCGAAGCCGACGAGTCAGTACTGGAAGTGGCGACCGATAAAGTGGACACGGAAGTACCAGCCCCGTTTGCGGGTGTTTTGAAAGAACTATTGGTAAAAGACGGTGATGTCGTTGCGATTGGGGCTCCCATCGCCCGAATCGAAGTCGCCAAGGAATCTGCGGAACAAGCTACTGCACCCAGCAACGACCAACCCGACGACTCCTATGAAACGCCCAAAGGCATTGGTGATGTTGCCAATCCTGAATTGGCAACATCACAGCCCGAAGCCGAAAGCCACGACGTTACCGAAGTAGCCCGCGAACTGGAAGCCAGCATTTCGGCCATGAGCAGCCGTCCGGCTGTACCAGAAACGGGAACGGCATCATCCAAACACGTTCTACCCAATGATGGTCCTATTTTTGCCAACCGCTTTTATTCCCCGCTGGTCCTGAATATTGCCAAGGAGGAATCCGTTTCACGGGATGAGTTGGATCGCATTCCGGGCTCAGGTGCCGACAATCGGCTGACCAAAAAAGATATTCTGGCTTATGTAATTGACCGGGCAGAAGGGAAAGTGCATGAGACATGGAGTACGGCGCAAAAGGGTAAAGACCTCGGAAAGTTTGTCGCTACAGGCTCCACTCCCCCAGTACCCAGCACCCAGCCTACTGCACCGCGTTCGCTAAATGGACAGACCGACATCATCCAGATGGATCGAATGCGGAAGATGATCGCTCAGCGCATGGTGGAGTCGAAGCAGATTTCGCCCCATGTCAGTTCGTTTGTGGAGGCCGATATGACCCCCGTTGTCGAGTGGCGAACGAAAGTCAAAGACCAGTTTAAGCAACAAACAGGCGAAAACCTGACCTATACACCTATACTGGTTGAAGCCGTTGTGAAAGCCATCAAAGACTTCCCGATGATCAACATTTCGGTAGAAGGCGATACAATTCTGGTCAAAAAGCAGGTCAATATTGGTATGGCGGTGGCTTTGCCCAACGGCAATCTTATTGTCCCCGTAATCCATAATGCTGATCAATATAATCTGGTAGGGTTGACCAAAAAGGTAAATGATCTGACCAAACGGGCCCGCGAGAACAAACTAACAGCCGACGACTTGGCGGGTGGCACCTACACCATCTCCAACATCGGTACGTTTGGCAACCTCATGGGTACACCGATCATTGTACAGCCCCAGGTCGCGATCATGGCCTTTGGTGCCATCGTCAAAAAACCGGCCGTCATCGAAACGCCACAAGGCGATTTTATTGGTATTCGTCAATTAATGTTCCTTTCCCACTCGTATGACCACCGCGTTGTCGATGGCTCATTAGGTGGTCAATTTGTCCGGCGCGTCGCCGATTATCTTGAACAATTTAAACCGGGATTTATGTGATTTGACTGACCAACTATGATTTTGTAAAAGGCTTTCTTTGAAAGCATCAAGGCAGATCAGTTAAATCAGCTAAATCCTGGCCGCGTCGGCGGTCCGATCAGACACTTATGAAACAACGCATTGCCATCGACATGGATGATGTCATGGCCGACACACACGCCAAATTCGTTAAACTCTATCTGGAGGGCGAAATGCCCCGCTACACCCTCGATGAATTGAAAGAAAAGTCCTTTCACGAGTTGTTCGACGAACATGAGTACCAGGCTTTGTCAGAACGGGTGTACGAACCAGGCTTCTTTGCTGACATTGAGGTGATAGAAGGGGCACAGGAAGTCATTGCTGAGCTAATGCAGAAGTACGATGTTTTTGTGGCATCGGCCGCTCAGGAATTCCCTAACTCACTCCGCGAAAAATGGGACTGGCTGCAACGACACTTCCCGGCAATAACCTGGCATAACTATATTTTTCTAGGCGATAAAAGTGTCCTAAATACGGACTTTTTGATCGACGATTTACCCCGAAATCTCCGCACGTTTCAGGGAGAAGGCTTTCTTTTCGATGCCCTTCATAACCGTGAAGACACCCAGTTTCGGCGGGTTAAATCATGGCATGACATCGCTAAAGCGCTTTTGTAATTACTTGTATTCCAAATAAAACGAAAAAGCCCTGAACATTCAGGGCTTTTTCGTTGCCTTCTGGGGCAATATATATGTCCGTTTTAATCTAGCCTTCCACTTCCTCATGAACATCAACCCGGCGGTCATGTCCCACTTCCAGCTGCGCTTTCTTGGCCTCTGCTGACGGACGTAACCGAACAATGTGCAGTTTATGCAGAATACCAATGAGTGGGTAGGTCGGATCGAATTCAAACCATTTTGCTCCAAAATTAGCTGCATTTGGACGCTTATGGTGGTTATTCTGGAACAGCTCACCCATCATAACCACATCCAGCACCAGCGAATTTTTCGATTGATCGTGGTTGTCGAAGTTCGAATAGCCGTACTTATGACCACTCCAGTTGATGATAGCTCCATGCACAGGTCCCATTACAAAATGGACCGGCAACAGGAAGAAAAACGCCCAGTGCATATCCAGGTAAATGAAGGCAAAGATGTAGAATACGCTGTAGAGTACACCCCAACCAATTCGCGACACCCAAGAATCACCCAGCTTTTCAATAAAATTCCATTCAGGGTAGTTACGGTCGAACTGACGCTCAACGGCATATTTACGGTGCAGAACGGCGTTATAAATATCTTTGGTCTTCCACATCATGGTGAAGATATTCTTGGTATGATGTGGCGAATGAGGATCTTTTTCAGTATCACTGAACGCGTGGTGCATCCGGTGCAGGACTGCATAAGCCCGTGGACTCAAGTACGAAGACCCCTGCGAGATATACGTCAGTGTGTAAAAGAACCGCTCCCAGAATTTGCTCATGGAGAACATTTTATGGGCTGAATAGCGGTGTAAGAAAAATGTTTGGCAGAACAGGGACAAATACCAGTGCCCAATGAACGCGGCCAGTACAATCACAAGCTTTACTGAATTAAAGGGTGAAACTACAAGTCACTAAAAATAGTAATACAAAACTAACGAATTTCCATTGGATTAGCCCTAGCCTCCTCAAATAATTTAAGTCTGGATAACATCTATTTATCCTATGAAAGCCAGAAGCCTACAGCCTCTTTAGTTCGTCGTCGTTGCATATTGTAGCAGGTTGGCCCCCATTCGCAGCGCCTGCTGACGAACGGTTTCGGGGTCATTATACACGCTCTGATCTTCCCAACCGTTGCCTAAATCGCACTCGTAGCTGTAAAAACAAACCAGCCGTCCCTGGTAGATCAGGCCAAAACCTTGTGGAGCCTTGCCATCATGCTCATGCACTTTCGGCAGTCCATTTGGGAATTTAAATTTTTGCTGATAGACAGGGTGGTTGAACGGCAGTTCGATAAAATTCAGTTCAGGAAACACTTTTTTCATTTCCCGGCGGATGAACTTATCCAGTCCATAGTTGTCGTCAACATGCAAAAAGCCGCCCGACATCAGATACCGACGCAGATTCTGCACTTCGGCATCGTTGAAGGTAACATTGCCGTGGCCTGTCATGTGGACAAACGGATACCCAAAAATATCGGGGCTTCCGGCTTCTACGATGTCTTCTTCGGGGAAGATGTTCATACGCAGATTAGCATTGGCAAACTTGATCAGGTTCGGCAACGAGGTTTTATTGGCATACCAGTCGCCCCCACCCCCATACTTTAACTTGGCAATTTTGTAGGCGTATTGCGCCTGCACAACAACAGATGTCGATAGCAGAATGGAGAAAACGAGCAGTAGCTTTTTCATGTATTTACAAAATTCAATAGCTGACAGGCTGTAAGAGCGGCCGTTTCGGTTCGGAGCCGATTAGCCCCTAGCGTTACCATCCGAAAACCAGCCGAAGCCGCCTGTTGCAATTCAGTTTCCGAAAAATCGCCTTCGGGTCCAATCAGCACGGCATATCGATGGTTTGCTACGGCCACTTTTGCTAAGTTAATCACTGGTTCGTTAGCCGACGAATCCTCACTGGGCAAATGTGCAATAAACCGCTCCCCTTCGTCGATTGTTTTGATCAGTTCGCCAAAGGAAACAGCCTCATCTAGACGGGGTAAAAACGATTGCAATGACTGTTTCATGGCCGCAATTGCAATTTTCTCCAGACGCTCCAGTTTGAGCACCCGACGCTCGGAATGCTGCCCGTAAAAGAAGCTGATCCGTTCAATTCCAACCTCAACGGCTTTCTCCACAAACCATTCGATGCGGTCCAGGTTTTTGGTTGGCGCCACACAGATTCGAACCGAAAATGGTCTTCCCAGTGTCGTTTCAATCTCGGTTACCCGAAACCCACAACGCCGAATATCGGCCTGGGTTATAACGGCCGTGTACCGATTTCCGTGTCCATCTGTAACAGCAATAACCTCGCCAACCCCTAAACGCAAGGTTTTGATCGCATGGCGTGAATCGTCTTCACTTAGGTAAGAAACCGAATCCGGTTGATAAAATAAGTGCATATGTATTCTACTAATGAGACTCTTACCGAATCAAGGAGGAGTTGGTCCAAAACTAACGGCAAAACTATAGTCTCTTATGGCAGGTGGGTACTGCTAATGAAAGCCAAAGGAACCCAGCCCGTCGTTTTTTTGTAATTTTGCAAGATAGATCATCTGCTGTGAAAAAAGTCGCTTTTTATACACTCGGTTGTAAACTAAATTTTTCCGAAACGTCTACGCTGGCCCGGCTGATGGAGCAGCATGGATACGAACGGGTAGAGTTTAACCAGCAACCCGACATCTTCATCATCAACACCTGCTCCGTAACCGACAACGCCGACAAAAAATGCCGGAAAATTGTCCGCGAAGCCCAGAAGATTAATCCCGATGGCTACGTAGCTATCCTGGGCTGTTATGCCCAACTGAAGCCGCAGGAGATTTCCGAAATTCCGGGCGTCGATGCTGTATTGGGTGCGTCGGAGAAATTCCGCCTGCACGAGCTGATGCCAACGTTTGTAAAAGTTCCCACTGGCCAACCTGCGCAGGTTTTCAACTCTCCCATCGAAGAAGCTATTGAATACCATGCGTCCTATTCACTCAATGACCGTACCCGTACATTCCTGAAGGTGCAGGACGGCTGCGATTATCCGTGTGCGTATTGCACCATTCCACTGGCGCGGGGTAAAAGTCGTTCGGATACGGTTGCCAACGTTATCAAAGCCGCTCAGGAAATAGCCGGGCGTGGTGTTAAGGAAATCGTGTTGACTGGCGTCAACATCGGCGATTTTGGGCTGATCAACGGCCAGCGGCAGGAAACCTTTTTCGACCTGGTTCGGGCGCTGGACGACGTAGAAGGCATCGAACGATTCCGTATTTCCAGCATCGAACCCAATTTACTGACCGACGAAATCATTGCCTTTGTCGCTCAGTCGAAACGATTCGTCCCTCATTTTCACATACCCTTACAGTCGGGTAGTAACCGGGTGCTGGGCTTGATGCGTCGTCGATACAAACGCGAACTGTATGCCGATCGGGTGCAGAAAATCAAGGAATTGATGCCTCATGCCTGCATTGGTGTGGATGTGATCGTAGGACACCCTGGCGAAACAGACACTGAATTTAAGGAAACGTACCTGTTTCTAAACGAATTGCCGATTTCGTACCTGCACGTATTTACGTATTCGGAGAGGCCCAATACAACGGCTTTAGGTATTAAACCGATTGTACCCGGTCATGTACGGGCCGAGCGGTCTAAAATGCTGCATATTTTATCAGACAAAAAACGTCGTTCCTTTTACGACACTCAGATTGGCCAAACAGCCACTGTATTGTTTGAAGAAGATGTTCAGGATGGACTGATGCAGGGATTTACCGAAAACTACGTTCGGGTTGTGGCCAAATATGACCCTTTGCTCATCAACGAACTGCTCCCTGTACGCTTAACGGGCGTTAATCCCGACGGATTAATGGAAGTTGAAGAGCCTGAAGTAGTTTTAGAGAAGCATTGAATTAGTCATCAACCGCAAAGGCGCGAAGACGCAAAGTATTTCACAATAGTGTATTTCTTTGCGTCTTCGCGCCTTTGCGGTTAATTAAACTATTGAGATTAAGTCAATAAGTTTTACTCTCTCACTTATTCTATGTCCCTACTTACCAAAATTCTAATCGGCCTTGTTGCCCTGGAGCACCTCTATATACTTTGGCTGGAAATGTTTGCCTGGACTACCCGTGGCCGCAAAACGTTCCGGTCACTTCCGGCGGAGTTGTTTGAACCTACCAAATCGCTGGCGGCCAATCAGGGATTGTATAACGGCTTTCTGGCGGCAGGATTGATCTGGTCGCTATTGATTCAAGACCCTGCCTGGTGCATAAACGTCGCTATCTTTTTTCTGGGTTGCGTCATTGTAGCGGGCGTATTTGGAGCTTTAACAGCCCAAAAATCTATCTTCTGGGTTCAGGCCATGCCTGCCATTATCGCTTTGCTGGTGATGCTACTACTCTAAAATATGGCAAGGCGTGTAGGACCATTTCTATAAAACAGGAAACCGCCCCCAAGTGGGAGCGGCTCCATGAGTACAACAAAACCACAGATAAAACTGCCAGACATTATGGCTAGACAGGGTGCCTGTGGCTCAGTTGATGTATAATATACTACGTGTGATGTAGGATACAGAATGTACAATACATCATGTATCCTACATCAGACATTATTTACGCTTCGATCAGGAATTCGTCGTGCTGGCTTACATCCAGACCAAGTTTCTCGTCGTCTTCTGTTACGCGCAGTGGCAGAATCAGGTCGGTCACTTTCAGCAGTACGAACGACATACCGAATGCGAAAACCGATACGCCGATCAGCGCAATCATGTGCTCAACGAACAGACCCGTTTCACCAAAAGCCAGGCCTTCAACCGTTACAGCCGAGTTAACACCTTTGCTGGCAAAAATACCCGTCATTACCATACCAACCATACCACCTACACCGTGACAAGGGAATACGTCAAGCGTATCGTCCAGAGTTGATTTCGAACGCAGGTGAGCAATGTAGTTCGAGATGATAGCGGCTATCGCACCGATGAAAATAGCTGTCGGAACCGTAACAAAACCCGCGGCTGGTGTAATAGCAACCAGACCAACTACTGCACCGATACAGAAACCCAGCGCCGATACTTTTTTACCTTTTGCAGCATCGAACAGCACCCAGCCCAGACCAGCAGCAGCAGCAGCCGTGTTCGTCGTTGCGAAAGCCGAAGCAGCCAATGGAGAAGCAGCTACTGCCGAACCAGCGTTAAAACCGAACCAGCCAAACCACAGCAAACCAGTACCTAACAGTACGAAAGGAATATTGGCTGGTGGGAAATAGCTTGCTTCTACGTGCGACTTACGACGCTTCAGATACAGGGCACCTGCCAGAGCAGCCCAACCAGCCGACATGTGCACAACCGTTCCACCTGCAAAGTCGAGTACACCACGCTTGAACAGGATACCATCAGGATGCCAGGTCATGTGGGCCAGTGGAGCATATACGAATATGCTGAACAGAATCATAAACAGGACATACGAGCGGAAGTTGATAC